>Ga0209628_10001207_pt1 | contig 16454 bp, 12 predicted proteins | sample TergutCu122P4_FD_187285 | JGI IMG/M metagenome (GOLD analysis project Ga0209628, IMG submission 187285) | Cubitermes ugandensis P4 segment gut microbial communities from Kakamega Forest, Kenya - Cu122 P4 (SPAdes) (version 2) | ecosystem: Host-associated > Arthropoda: Insects > Digestive system...
TTTTTTGCCAAGTTTATCCGTAAGCAATTTCCAGCCGTCCCAGTCGCTTTCGCCCATTCCGTCTTCAATAGAGTCAATCGGATATTTTGCAGATAATTCTGCAAGATATTCAACCTGTTGGGCAGAGGTACGTTTTTTGCCCTGTGCGCCTTCAAATTTGGAATAATCATAAATTCCATTTTCATAAAATTCAGATGCAGCGCAATCAAGAGCGATTGTAACGTCTTTTCCTGCCTCGTAGCCGGCATTTTTAATAGCGAGCAAAATGCTTTCCAACGCCTCTTCTGTACCGCCTGCAAGGTTAGGTGCAAAACCGCCCTCATCGCCTACTGCGGTGCTTAAACCTTTGTCGTGCAGCACTTTTTTGAGTGCGTGAAACACCTCTGCACCGCAACGCATACCCTCGCGGAACGATGGTGCGCCAACAGGACGAATCATAAATTCCTGAAAAGCAATCGGCGCATCAGAGTGCGAGCCGCCGTTTATAATGTTCATCATCGGAACGGGCAGTGTGAAAGTGTTTGTGCCGCCAATGTAGCGATATAGCGGAATATCAAGGTAGTTTGCAGCCGCTTTTGCCACTGCCAACGAAACGCCGAGAATAGCGTTTGCGCCAAGTTTTGATTTGGTTTTTGTGCCGTCAAGCGCAATCATTTTTTTGTCAATTTTGCGCTGCTGCAATACGCATTCGCCGATAAGCGCAGGCGCAATCACCTCATTAACGTTTTTAACGGCGTTCAATACGCCTTTTCCGAGATAGCGTTTTTTGTCGCCGTCCCTCAGTTCGAGTGCTTCGTTTTCGCCTGTTGATGCGCCGGAAGGCACAGCAGCACGCCCAACGACACCGCATTCGAGAGTTACATCTACTTCAAGTGTAGGGTTGCCGCGCGAGTCAAGAATTTCACGAGCAAAAATTTTATCAATTTTACACATTTTTTTTTATAAATAGTCTTTTATAGTAATTAGTGATTAAAATTATGGTTGTGGTTAATTGGGTTTAAAGATTAATTTTTTAGAAGTTAAGAAGTTATTTTTTTACTGAAAACTATTTTAAATTGAATTTTTGAATAACTTGTGTCTTTTTGCACACAGATAACACAATTTTTTTTAATTTTTAATTATGAATTATTTTACATCTTGTGTCTAATTACTTGCGTCTAAATTTTAATTATTCTATTTTAATCAATTATAAATTAGGAATTAAAAAATATGGTATTGTTAATTTAGTATTGTTTTTTTTGTCATTTTGTCATTCCTGCGAAAGCAGAAATCGCTTGAAATTTAAGCGATTGCGGGTCAAGCCCGCAATGACAATCTATACAAGTTTAACAATACCAAAAATATTATTACTGAAAATTTAAGGTTGCAAAGTTACAAAAAAAGTTGATATATTGATTTAATTTTGGTTAATTCTCGGCTAATATATTAAAATAGTATAAGTTTTTGATAATAAATTAATTACAAAACAACGCATTAACAAACTTAACTTTCTTTTAACTTTATTATTATCAATGAGTTATGAATTTTAAAAAGTTTAACTCGATTTCATTTCTCTATTAAAATTTTTATTAACTTTGCGGCGTAAATGGTACGCGATGTTATTAATCATCTTAAATTTATAAAAAAAATTATGCAAACAGCAACAGAAATAATTATTGTTCTTTTTCCCTCTGTGGCAGTGGTTTTAGTGGCATATTGGTTTATTAACCGACCTCTGAAAATGGAGCAGTTTCGCTTGCAAAACGAGTTTGACAAGCACAACGCTAAAATTGTAACACCAATAAAACTAAATGCATACGAGCGGCTTATACTGTTTTTGGAGCGTACTTCGCCAGACGAAATTCTCACTCGCGAAATGCAGCCAGAAATGTCGGCTTTTGAGTTACAGATGCGGCTTTTGAAAGTGGTGCGGGAAGAGTTTGAACATAATGTTTCACAACAAATATACGTTAGTTCCATTTGCTGGCAAGCGGTAATCAATGCAAAAAACAGCATCAATCAACTGATTAACATCGCCGCAACACAGGTTAGCCCAAACGACCGTGCTTTAAATCTTGCACAAATCATTATTCAAGCGTACAATGCCGACCCCGAAACAGAAACCAAAAACGCAATAAATTTACTGAAAAATGAAATTTCTTCAATTATTAATTATTAATTATGAATTATTTTTATAAAATATCTTTGCTCTTTGCTCTTTGTTCTTTGTTCTTAATCTCTTGTGGCTCTGATGGCAATTGTCAGCAAAATTCGGTTGTGTCGCTTGGCGTAGATTTTTACAAAACAGAATTAGACCCTGTAACAGAGCAATTTAAAGACATTCCATATTCCGATACACTTACAATTTTCGGTTTGGGAAATGATTCTTTGTTGGCGAATCAAGAAATAACAGGAGGTAAACGGTTGCCGTTGAAAAATTTTTCTACACAAACAACCTATATTTTTGAGCGCAAAAATATGCAGCCAGACACCATAACTTTTACTTATGAAAACGAAGAAAATTTTATTTCACTCGAATGCGGCTGTGTGATTTATCACAGAATAACTGATGTTGAATATACATTTTATAGCATTGATTCTGTGGTAGTTATGAATAATTTTGTAGCAGACAATAAGGGGAAAAATATTAGAATTTATTTTAAAAACAGGTAAAATAAATTAAGAATTATGAATTATCTTCATAAAATAAAAATATCTTTGCTCTTTGTTCTTTGTTCTTTGTTCTCAACAGCATTAACAGCGCAAACAGACGAGCCGACACCCGAAAAGCAGGTTAAAAATCTCTATACAAAACCCGTTGTGCGCGGGTTTTCGCTACATGCTGATATTGCCTCTCCATTTATGGGATTAGTTGTTCATAAAAGTGTTAAAACCTTTGAAATTCAGGCAGATATAAATCTTTTTGACAAAATTTTTCCAACTATAGAATGTGGCTTTGGTAGCATCAACGCAACTTTGGAAAATGGAAATTCTTACAAAACCTCTGCGCCTTTTTTTCGCATTGGCTTAAATTATAATTTGATAAAAAATGTAACAAAAGATGGAGTACCAAAAATTATTCGTTCTTATCCATTTGTTGGCGTGCGTTATAGTTTTGAAATTATGCCGTATAAAATTGATAATGTGAAAATTATCTCAGATTATTGGGGTGAAAGTCAAACAATGAATTTCAGTAATTCGGGTATTTTTGCGGGCTGGTTGGAAATTGTCGGCGGAGTGCGCGTTGATATAAAAAACGGCTTCACAATGGGTTGGAATGTGCGTTTAAAAACATTTTTTCACTCCTCAAAAGATAAGATGCAACTTTGGTATCTTCCAGGCTATGGATTAACAAATGGTGCAGTATTTGGGTTTAATTATACGATTGGTTACACATTCAAAAACAAAGAAAAAAAGGAGATAAAAAAGTAAGTTAATTTTCAACTTTCAATTAGTACGCTGCTGATTGATTATCTCCAAATCATTTTTCATACGCTCTTTGGTCTCTTCCATTTTTGCTAATCTATTGTTATTGATTATCTCAATATATTCTTCCAATTTATTGCGGTAATCGGCATCTGCAAAGCGCAATGCCTTAATAAAATATTTATTTTCGGAAATTGCTCTGTGCGTTTTGTTAGCAACTCTTCGCTCCGCAATTTTAAATCTACACAAAGCAGTCCAATATATGCTGGTGCGTACTCTGCATCCAAATTCAATACTGCATTAAAATAGGCGTATGCAGAGTTCCAGTCCTTGTCTTCCAAAAACAGAAAAGCGCGCTTCATTGACTGTTGTATCTGATGTGTGTAAACATCATTGACGGCAGCACTACCTGATTTTTCTTCATTAGTGTTGTAGTTATTTACAATATTATCCTCGTTTGCTTTTGGAGTGTAGATGTAACCCCACACGATTCGCAGGTTACGTATGTAGCATCTATCGCCATAAGGTCGCCGCCACACATTTTGCATTTTAAAATAGCCATTTTTTTATTTTAAAATTTTACATTTTTTATTTCTTTCGGCAAATAACTGTTGCAGTTCGTTTCACAATATTTTTATAGCATTTTCATTAGTATTTTCAACGGCTTCTTTGTGCTTTCTTTGTGCCCTTTGTGGTAAAATATTTTAACCACAAAGAACACAAAGTTTTACACAAGGTTCACAAAGAATTATTTTTTTGTCATTCCGAACGTAGTGAGGAATCCCGTTTGTTTCAGTAGATTTCTCGCTAACGCTCGAAATGACGATTTTTTCTGTTCATTCCAGATATTCCATTTTTTTGAAAAATGGAATATCTAAATTTTTCATTCTACATTAAAAAAAAAAAACGAGAAACCCTTCTTTCACAAGAAAGATTTCTCTCTAATGACAAAAAAAATTCTTAAAAAAAATTATTACTTTTTTACAAATTTCTTCGTTACAATGCCTTTGTCGGTTTCTATTTTAAGGAAATAGATGCCCTGCGGCAATGCAGAAACGTTAATTGATATTGGATTTGAGATATGAGATATAAGATTTGAGACAATTATTTTGCTTGAAATATCAAGAATCTGAATATCTGATATCGCATATCGCATATCGGACATATCAATTTTCAACTCGTCTTTCACCGGATTCGGATAAATAGTTAAATTGTCTGCCTGTACATCGTCAATGCCTACTGTCTTGTTGCCTACCCATACGGTTGTTGAGCCGTTAGCGTATTTGAGGTAGCCGGGCTTGGTTGGGTCGGTTACCCCTTCGGCGGCTATGTAGGGAATGTTGTTGAGTAGGATATAATCCGCTGCATTGATTTTGCCGTCTATGGTAATTACCGCTGGGTCGATTGCTTGTACGCCATATCCGTTTGCTGAATTAACATTGCCTTTAATAGTTACGGTGGAAGTGCCTGTGCCATCGCCGGCAAATACTCCTGCATAAGCGGCGGTAATGCTGCCGTTAATGGTTATGGTTGAATTTTGCGATGCTTCTATTCCTACAGGATACTCGCTGCTTATTACTTTGACGTCTCCGTCTACTATTACGGTAGAAGAATTATAACATATTATTCCTAAAGCATCTTGGTGCGTGCCGCCCATAATGTTTACATCAACGGACATCAGTTTGAGCGTACTTCCATTAAAAACATAAATAGCAAGAAAACCTCTATTGTCCGGTATAGTAATATTTACTATACTTTTAAAATTGCCTGTACCCGTGTAATCAATAACAGAATTTTCGCCTAACCAAATAGTGTTGCCAAAAATCAAGTTCTTGCCGTTAAGGTCAAAGGTGATTTTTCTGTCGTAAATATCAATTTCGTCTACGGTTGTGATATTTTCAAGCAGTTTTATGGTGGTATGGGCATTGGTAGTAATAGCCGCCAGTGCGGTTTCAAGCGAGGGGTAGTTGGTAGAGCCGATAGAGCATACGGGCGTGGTGGTGGCGTTGATATAAAAACTTTTTGTAAAATTGCTGCCCATTGCGGTGCCGTTGATGATAGTGGCGGTGATTACCGCTGTGCCTGCTGCGGTAACAAAAAGTTGATTGCCGGTAATTACCGCACCCGTTGTGCCTGCGCTGGCTACCGACCACACTATATTTTTATAACTTGCCTCGATTGGAGTAACGGTACCTGTGAGTGTAACCGGCGCTCCTACCAAAACCATAGCGGGTATGCCTGTAATATTTGCCACAGGAACTAAATGTTTTACCATAATGGCATCAGCACCGCCTTTGCCTGTAACGCCATTCCAGTCGCCTGTGTTAAAAGAAGGTAAAGTAGAATATCCCACCGCTACAATGCCGTCTGACACAGCCGTTGCGGAATAATAGATATCATCATCGCTGCCGCCGAAATTCTTTTTCCATACAAGATTTAATGTATCGTCATATTTTACCATAACGGCATCATAACTGCCTTTTCCTGTAACGCCAGTCCAGTCGCCATTGCCAAAAGAACTTGACATAGAATATCCCGCCACTACAAAGCCGTCTGACACAGCCATTACGGATTGATAGGTATCATCACCGCTTCCGCCAAAATTATTTTTCCATTGAACACCTCCTGAATAGTCGAATTTTACGATAATGGCATCATCCAAGCCCTTTCCTGTGTAGCCCGTCCAGTCGCCAGTGTCAAAAACATAAGAATATCCCACCGCTACAATGTAGTCGTCAGATGTAGCAGTTACAGACATAAAACTATCACCTCCGCTACCGCCGAAATTATTTTTCCATACAATATTGCCTGTATTGTCATATTTTACCAAAATGGCATCATCGCCGCCTTTTCCTTCAATTCCCGCCCAATAGCCCGTCCAGTCGCCATTGCCAAAAGAAGTTGCAGCAGAAGATCCCACCGCTACAATGCCGTCAGACACAACAGTTACGGAATTGTAGACATCGTCACCGCTTCCGCCGAAATTCTTTTTCCAAACGACGTTACCGTTATTGTCGTATTTTACTATAATGGCATCATTGCTGCCTTTGCTTGTAACGCCCGTCCAATCGCCATTGCCAAAACTTGCACGGGAATACCCCACCGCTACAAAGCCGTTTGACACAACAGTTACGGAATTGTAGACATCATTATCGCTGCCGCCGAAATTCTTTTTCCAAACGACATCGCCGTTATTGTTGTATTTTACGATAATGGCATCCCAGCCGCCTTTGCCTGCAACGCCAACCCAATCGCCTGTGTTAAAGGAAGCTTCAGAAGAAAGCCCCACCGCTACAAAGCCGTCAGATACAGCCGTTACGGAATAATAGTAATCACCTCCGCTTCCGCCGAAGCTCTTTTTCCAAGCGACATTGCCTGCATTGTCGTATTTTACAACAATGGCATCATAGCTGCCTTTGGCTGCCACGCCCGTCCAGTCGCCTGTATTAAACGAACTCGGGTGGGAATAACCTACGGCTACAATTCCATTAGATACAGCAGTTACGGATTGATAGCAATCGTAATCGTTACCGCCGAAATTCTTTTTTAACATCACGTCTTGTGCGTGTGTTTGAGTTGTTAGTCCTGCGAGGCAGATTGCTACCGCAATCACGTTCCTCATTTTTAAAAATTTTGTTAACATTTTTTTTGAATTATGAATTATTTTTTTTAGAACAAAGAACAAAGAGCAAGGAACAAAGACAATTAATTTACGATTTTAGATTTTTTTTGGTTGTTGGTTGCCGTTTGTTTGGTTGTTGTTGTCATTGCGGGCTTGGTTACTGAGCGAAGTCGAAGTATGACCCGCAATCGCTTGAATTTTAAAGTGCTTTTAACCACCCCGTCAGTTTCGCTATTGCTCAACTGCCACCCCTCCTAACAGGAGGGGAATTGTTCACCTTTCACCCTTCACCCTTTCACCTTTTTCACCCCTCCCCAACCCTCCCCGAAGGAGAGGGAGTGTAGGGTTTTTGTTTTTTCCGCAGGCAACGCCGCGCTCGCCTACGGTTATGAATATTTTTCACCTTTCACCTTTCACCTTTCACCTTTCACCTTTCACCCTTCACCTTTTTTCTTGTGTCTAAATTCTTGTGTCTAATTTTTTACTCTTTTACAAATTTCTTTGTTACAATGCCTTTGTCGGTTTCTATTTTCAGGAAATAGATGCCCTGCGGCAAAGAGGAAACATTTATAGGAATGAGAAATGAGGAATGAGGAATGAGTATTGTTTTGCCTGTCAAATCAACAATTTCCACATTGTTCATTGTTAATTGTTCATTGTTAGTTATGAACAATTCGTCTTTTACCGGATTCGGATAGATACTTAATGCGTCTGCCGTGATTGTCTCTACGCCGGTGGTGGTGGCGTTGATGAAGAAACTTTTTGTGTAGTTGTTGCCCATTGAGGTGCCGTTGATGATTGTGGCGGTGATTGTTGCTGTACCTGCTGCGTTAACAAAAAGTTGGTTGCCGGTAATTACCGCACCCGTTGTGCCTGCGCTGGCTACTGTCCATATTATATTTTTATAACTTGCATCGCTTGGGGTAACGGTGCCTGTGAGCGTGAGCGGCGTGCCTACAATAGCCGTGGCAGGAACGCCCGTAATATCTGCCACAGGTATTAAATATTTTACCATAGTGGCATCATTATAGCCCTTCCCTGTAATTCCCGTCCAATCGCCTGTGTTAAAAGAAGTTGCAACGGAACATCCCACTGCTACAATGCCATCAGAGGTAGTCGTTACGGATTTATAGTAATCATCTTGGCTGCCGCCAAAATTCTTTTTCCATACATTATTGCCTGCATTGTCGTATTTTACAGCAATAACATCAGTGGCACCTTTTCCTGTAATTCCCGTCCAGTCGCCTGTGTTAAAAGAAATTGCGCCGGAATTTCCCACCGCTACAACGCCGTCAGAAGTAGCCGTTACAGAAACATAGAAATCAATATCGCTTCCGCCGAAATTCTTTTTCCAAACAACATTTCCTGCATTGTCGTATTTTACAATAATGCCATCATAGTTGCCTTTTCCTGTAACACCCATCCAGTCGCCTGTGTTAAAAGAAGTTTCAAAGGAAGCTCCTACTGCTACAATTCCGCCTGACACAGCCCTTACGGAATAATACCCATCATAATCGCTGCCGCCAAAACTCTTTTTCCATACAATATTGCTTGCATTGTCGTATTTCACGATAATGGCATCTTGTACGCCTTTTCCTGTAACGCCTATCCAATCGCCTGTGTTAAAAGAATTTGCATAAGAATATCCCACCGCTACAATGCCGTCAGAGGTAGCCGTTACAGATTGATAGTAATCAGCACCGCTGCCGCCGAAATTCTTTTGATATACAATATTGCCGGCATTGTTGTATTTTACCATAATGGCATCATCTGATCCCTTTCCTGTGTAGCCCGTCCAGTCGCCGTTGTTAAAAGAAGTTTCAACGGAAACTCCTACCGCTACAATGCCGTCAGATACAGCAGTTACGGAATAATAGTAATCATCACCGCTTCCGCCGAAATTCTTTTTCCAAAGGACATTGCCGTTATTGTCGTATTTTACAATAATGGCATCATAGTTGCCTTTTCCTGTAACGCCCGTCCAGTCGCCGTTGCCAAAAGAAGTTACTGGGGAATTTCCCACCGCTATAATGCCGTCAGATACAGCCGTTACGGATTGATAGTAATCATCACCGCTTCCGCCGAAATTCTTTTTCCAAAGGACATTGCCGTTATTGTCGTATTTTACAATAATGGCATCAACGCCGCCTTTTCCTGTTACGCCAGTCCAGTCGCCAGTACCAAAAGAAGTTTCTTGGGAATACCCCACCGCTACAACGCCGTCTGATACAGCCGTTACGGACCAGTAGTAATCAGTACCGCTACCGCCGAAATTCTTTTTTAACATCACGTCTTGTGCGGATGCTTGAGTTGTTAAACCTGCGAGGCAAATTGCTACCGCAATCACGTTCCTCATTTTTAAATACTTTTTCATTTTATTATAAATTATTAATTATGAATTATTTTTTTGGTTTTTGGTTGTTGGTTGTTGATTTTTGATTTTTGGTTGTTGGTTTTTGGTTTTTGTCATTCCGAACGTAGTGAGGAATCCCGTTTGTTTCACGGGATTTCTCGCTTACGCTCGAAATGACGGTTTTTTACCTTTTTGCGCTCCTTTGTGTTTCCTTTGTGCCCTTTGCGGTAAAGTATTTTTAACCACAAAGAACACAAAGTTTTACACAAGGTTCACAAAGAATAATGATTAATGATTAATTTTTTAGAACATAGAACATAGACATTTTTATTTACGATTTTAGATTTTTTTTGGTTGTTGGTTGCTGTTTGTTTGGTTATTGTTGTCATTGCGGGCTTGACCCGCAATCGCTTGAATTTTAAAGTGCTTTTAACCACCCCGTCAGTTTCGCTATTGCTCAACTGCCACCCCTCCTAACAGGAGGGGAATTTTTCACCTTTCACCCTTCACCCCTTCACCTTTCGCCTTTTTCACCCCACCCCAACCCTCCCCACATGGGGAGGGAGTGTTTTTTTTCGCCTTTCTCCTTTCTCCTTTCACCCTTCACCTTTTTTCTTGTGTCTTGTGTCTAAATTCTTGTGTCTAATTTTTTACTCTTTTACAAATTTCTTTGTTACAATGCCTTTGTCGGTTTCTATTTTCAAGAAATAGATGCCCTGCGTCAAAGAGGAAACATTTATAGGAATGAGGAATGAGGAATGAGGAATGAGTATTTTTTTGCCTGTCAAATCAACAATTTCCACATTGTTCATTGTTAATTGTTCATTGTTAATTATGAACAACTCGTCTTTCACGGGATTCGGATAGATACTTAATGCGTCAGCCGTTATTGTCTCTACGCCTGATGTATCATCTTTAACCCAAACAATAGCATCGCCATCACCGTATTCGAGGTAGCCGGGCATATCGGTAGATACCACGCCGGCGGCTTTCGCTTTGGGTACGCCGTTGATGCTGATATAGGCAGCACCTGCGGGAACAATTATTTTGCCATCTACCTGTACCCGTCCTCCGTTTAAGGCAGATACGCCGATTCCGCTACTTCCCGTAGCGGTTGCATTGCCTGTAACGTATATTTCACCGCCATCCGCTACTACTGCCTGTCCTGCTGCATCGGTGGCTTTTGCACTGGTTACCGTAATGTTGCTTACTCCTGATAAAAATCCTGAAGTTTTAACGCCAACTTCTGAACCTATAACATTAAATTCGCCATTTGCAGGGTCAACCAAACTGATGTTGCTGCCTTTTGCTGCCTCAACTCCAATGCCTGCAGTATTGGTAATGTTTAACTTAAAGCCGTTCAGGTTGAAAGCATAGTTAGAATTTTCTATTGCAATGCCGCCGTTGTAGTTGATATTGGCAAGCAGTTTTATTGTTCCTCCTAATACGTCTGGGGGTAATAACGCCAGCGCATCGTCAAGCGAGGTGGCATATTGTGTTGATTGTGGTGTGCCGACCTCGAAGAGAAATTCTGCAATATTTGTAAAACTGTTCCACTGCGCTGCCGCCTGATATGCGGTTTTTGAGCCGGGGGGAACCTGAAGCGTGCAATCAGTAGTATTTACATTAGTAAAAACACCACTTCCCATCGTTATAGCGGAGGGAGTAGGATTAAGAGATGTAATGGAAGTTAATCCACTGCAAAAATAAAAAGCATAGGTACCCAAATTCGTAACCGAAGCAGGAATAGTTACCGATGTTAAGTTGCCGTTATTCCCAAAGGCACTGGTACCAATAGAATTAACGGAATTTGGGATGGTTACATCTCCCGTTAAGTTGTCTAAAGAGTTAAACACATAATTGCCGATATGTGTTATTGCACCCTGAAATACCAACTTAGTGATACTTCCTTTTACGCTGTACCACGGAACATAAGTTGCTCCTGCAAAATCCTGAATTGCTCCTGTTCCGCTGACAGTGAGCACTCCACCTGTATGCGACAATGTCGCCGTTACATCGGTAGCAACCGGCGTACCGATATTCCACGATTGCGCCTGAGCGCCTGCGGTCGCTGCCAGCACTATAGCCAGCGTAATGACCGTCTTTTTAAGTTGAAAATTTTTTGTTTTCATTTTTTAAAAAAATTAAAAGTTAATATAATAATTATGAATTATTTTTTTGGTTGTTGGTTGTTGTTGATTTGGTTTAAGGTTTCATTCTGCATTTTACATTTTTTTACATTTTTGCGTTCTTTGTGTTTTTCTTTGTGCCCTTTGTGGTAAAATATTTTAACCACAAAGAACACAAAGTGTTACACAAGGTTCACAAAGAATAGTTTTTAGTTTTTAATTGTCTTGTGTCTGATTACTTGTGTCTAATTGTTAATTGTTTATCCGTAATGCGTAAAGTATAGATGCCTATCAGTTTTTGGGCTGAATAATCCCAGTTTTTTCTGTAATATAAACTGTCGGGCAGTAATGTTTCACCGACATAAATTTTTAGTGTTGAACAGGAAGGAAGCATCATGGTAGAATCCCATCCGTATATATCTTCGGGGACATAATTTGGGAGGTTTAAACCACCCTCTCTATCTATCCGTTCCGTTCTGCCCGGCAATATCGTGAAAATGCCGTCTTTTCTGTTTTGTTTATTTTTGCAAAAATCATCATGACTCAGTTCAACACGCACTGTATCGCCTGTCTGATTGGATACATCATAAAATATATCATAACGTGTGTCGCAGGTCGCAAAAAGGAATATGATTGCGAGGCAGGCAACTATTGTTGCCACATTCCTCATTTTTAAAAATTTTGTTAACATTTTTTTTGAATTATGAATTAATATTTTGGTTGTTGGTTGTTGATTTTTGGTTGTTGATTTTTGGTTGTTGGTTGTTGGTTGTTGGTTGTTGTCATTGCGGGCGGTCAGTGAGCGAAGCCGAACTGCTTGACCCGCAATCGCTTGAAAATAAAGTGCTTTTAACCACCCCCTGCCCCCTCCAAATTGAATGGGAATTGTTTTTTTTGTCATTCCGAACGAAGTGAGGAATCTGTTTGTTAGTAAGGAAATCTGTTTGTTTCACGGGATTTCTCGCTTACGCTCGAAATGACGTTTTTTTCCCCTTTTACCTTTCACCTTTCGCCTTTTTCCTTTCACCTTTCACCTTTCGCCTTTCACCTTTCACCTTTCGCCTTTCATCTTGTGTCTAAATTGTGTCCTTTGTGTTTTCTTTGTGTCCCTTGTGGTAAAATATTTTAACCACAAAGAACACAAAGTTTTACACAAGGTTCACAAAGAATAAACTTGCGGCACACGAGAATTATTAATCATTTAAAAGCAGGATATATTACGGCTACAGCATCAACATCTGCACCCGGATAAGAACTATTTTGACCTTTAATATCCGTCAGGCGAACATATTTATATTTTCCGTTTGCAGAAACTTTTCCTTTAATATCTACCCCCGAAATAGAGCCGTCAGCATCGCCTACATAAACCCAATTTACTAAATCGTTGCTAATCTCAACTTTTGTCGCCTCAACATCTGGACCAACTTCAAATACATAAATATCATTTCCCGGACCATCGGTAATATAAACATTAAAACCCACAACTATAACGCCGCCAATGCCAAGCGTAATAACTTCATAAGAAACATCGCCTACTGGTACTCCCAAAATACTATTAGGATTTTGATAACCGACAACACTTGTCCAAGGGGTACCGTGTATAAAATCTACAACAAAAGTGGCACAAGACAACTCGCCGCCGGGAATTGTTACTTTATTTCCTCTTGTATCGGTAAATTCAATGTCATCATTGATATTTCCGCCGTTAATAGCCGCAGGATGTAAAGCAGCAATAGCGTCAATGCCCACTGATGTTCCGCTTACATTTGTTAAACGAACATATCGGTATTCTCCCGCAGACGACCTTGTGCCGCCCAAATTAACTCCCGACAAGGAGCCGCCAACAGTTCCGGCATAACTCCAATCAGTCAAATCGCTGCTTACTTCAACTTTGATGGCATCATTACCTGCACCGACATTAAATACATAAATATCATCTTTGTCGCCGTCTGTAATAAATACGCCAAATTGAAGCACAATAACCTCTTCTTTATTCAAAGTAAAAGTTTTATTATCCGGCGCACCCAAAATATTATCAGTATTTTCGCCAGAAGTACAACTGATAACTTTCAAAACACACGACATTGAGCCATAGGGAACAATAACTTTGTTTCCCTTAGAATCAATATAGGCAACTTCATTGTTGCCAAGTTTTTCAGGTTTGCACCCCGAAAACATTGTTAAACCTGCGAGGCAGATTGCTACCGCAACCACGTTCCTCATTTTTTGATACTTTTTCATTTTTGTAATAAAATTATGAATTAATAATTATGAATTATTTTTTTGGTTGTTGGTTGTTGTTAATTTGGTTTAAGGTTTAAGGTTTCATTCTACATTTTCCTTTCACCTTTCACCCTTCACCTTTCACCTAAATTCTTGTGTCTTGTGTCTAATTACTTGTGTCTGATTATTATTCTTTTATAAATTTCTTTGTTATTATTCCTTTATCAGTATAAATTTTCATAAAATAGAGTCCGCTGCTGAGGTTATTTAAAGGAATAATATTTTGTTGCGGGTTGATATTTTGTACAGATTTCATTAATCTACCCGAAAAATCATAAATATCTATTTTATAAATAGTTATATCATTATAATTATGTACTCTGATAAACTCTTTTGCGGGAACAGGAAACACATCAATGTTAATATCGTTGAGAGTGTAATTTTGTGTGTTATTCTGCAGAGAATTAATACCTGCGTAATCAGCAATCAAAACGAAATTCGCTCTTGCAATTTGCCGACAAAATTCAAAGTTCAAAATTGTTGATACATCGTTTTCAGAATGAGGAAATGCACTGTAATTTTTTCCGACAAAGCGAACTGCCTTATAACCGTTTTTGAAATATGGATGATTGTCGCTACTTCCATCAGCACCATCAATTGATAAAAGAGGAGCAACAGCGGTATAATTTACAAATGCCTGTCTTGCTTTTTCTCTTAAATCCAATGCGTTATTATGTCCGACAAGATATGCACCCCAATTTACATCCGGCTCATAAGCCACCACATCGTTATTCAGCATTACGATGATATTTTCGTTTGCGGCACGTCTTTTTCCTGCATCATAGTAAGAACCGTATAAACCAATTTCTTCGGCATCATAAGCCATAAAATCAATATTATAATACGGTTTTAAATTATTTTCGTAGATAATCCGCGCCATTTCAAGCATCACGGCGCAACAGCTGGCATTATCATTGGCACCGGGCGCAGTTTCCGTGAGAATATAATTGGGCATTGTAAAAGCAATGGCATCCAAATGTGCGCCAATAATCACGGTAGAATCGGTTGCTCCAGTGCCTTGCAAAGTTCCTAATACATTATACATATATTGATTTACAGGACCCGCTAACCAGTGATTGGGAATAGATACCAAAAAAGAGTCAATGTGGGCATCTTCAATACCATACGTTTTTAGTCGGTCTATCAAATATTGGGCAACTTTTTTATTTTGTCCGACAGTTTGATTACATCGCCGCGAAACAAAGTTTTCCATGTGCTGCACGGTATTTTTAATACTGTCTTTGTTAATTAAATCCAGTGTTTCACCCAGTATTTGCGCAGAAGCGGCAAAAGACATCATAAGTAAAACTGTTAATAATGTGATGAATTTTTTCATTTTCTTTTTATTTATTATTAAGTTAAAAATTCGTTAAAAACTATAAACTAAAAATTAAAAGTTATTTTTTGTATTTGTCATTGCGGGCTTGGTTACTGAGCGTGGTGCCTGAGCGAAGTCGAAGGCAAGCCGAACTGCTTGACCCGCAAATGATATTTTTTTTTCTGTTCATTTCAGATATTCCATTTTTTTGAAAAATGGAATATCTAATCTTTTCTGTCATTCCGAACGAAGTGAGGAATCCCCTGCAATATTTGTCATTGCGGGCTTGACCCGCAATCGCTTGAACTTTCAGTAGATTTCTCGCTTACGCTCGAAATGACGGTTTTTTCCCCTTTTGCCTTTCACCCTTCTTTTCTTGTGTCTTGTGTCTGATTACTTGTGTCTAATTTCACCCCACCCCTACCCTCCCCACAGGGGAGGGAGTGTTTTTCTTTCACCTTTTTCCTTTCACCTTTCATCTTATGTCTGATTACTTGTGTCTAATTTCACCCCACCCCAGCCCTCCCCACAGGGGAGGGAGTATTTTTCTTTCACCTTTTTCCTTTCACCTTTCATCTTATGTCTGATTACTTGTGTCTAATTATTTTCCTTTCGCCTTTTATAAATTTTTGTCAGTCCACTTTTCCCTCTCCTTTTTGGAGGAGCAGGGGGAGGGGTGCCTTCCGGAAGCCAACTGTTGCACTGTTCTATTAATAGATTATTATAATGCAACAACCTTTCTGCGCGAAGGAGAATACTCTCTTTTATTTTTTTATCTGTATACATTTTTATTTTTGTTATTTATTAAAATTATTTTTCCACTCTGCCTCAACTATTTATTGGTTTTTAATAATGGAATATATTTTTCACGGCAAAGTTATATGTATTAATCTATCGCCTTGTCAATATTTTTGCCGACACTCTTGTAGGTATTTTTACCGACATCTTTTGTAGGTATATTTACCAATAGTACAGTTAATAGTTTTTTTAGAACAAAAACAATGTAATTTACGATTTTAGATTTTTGATTTTTGATTTGAATTTTTTAATTTTTGTCATTCCGAACGAAGTGAGGAATCCCTGCAATATTTGTCATTGCGGGCTTGACCCGCAATCGTTTGAACTTTCAGTAGATTTCTCGCTAACGCTCGAAATGACGTTTTTTTTCCTTTCACCTTTTTCCTTTCACCTTATGTCTACATTTTACATTCTTCATTAATAAAAAATCCCGCCTCTTTTTCAAATAGAAAAAGGACAGAAATATATATTGTAACTCACTGCAACACAATAAGTTATATATTAATATGTACGTAACTGCCTGATAATCAGATAGTTGGGGGGGGG
>Ga0209628_10001208_pt1 | contig 16435 bp, 12 predicted proteins | sample TergutCu122P4_FD_187285 | JGI IMG/M metagenome (GOLD analysis project Ga0209628, IMG submission 187285) | Cubitermes ugandensis P4 segment gut microbial communities from Kakamega Forest, Kenya - Cu122 P4 (SPAdes) (version 2) | ecosystem: Host-associated > Arthropoda: Insects > Digestive system...
ATCTGGAAATATCTGTCAAATTTGAACCTCACTTTCTCGGCCACAAAAACAGTTGTAAGTATTTGATACAAAAGCAGTTAGCTTCATTTTACTAAAAAACCACCCACAGATTTTGGTGAGGAGGCAACTTTTGGTTTGACGGCACCTGGCGGATTTGGGATTGCTGTTGCGGCGAAGGCGGCCTGGCGATCAATGTGATACCCCGGTCCGCTTTACAGTACACTTATCTTTCTTCGCTTGATGCCGGGGAAACTGATTTTGTCAGGCGGCATTTGCCGATGTGCCGGAAGGTTTGGCAAATGGACTTCCTCAACACGCAGTTGCGAAATTTTCCCGACGAGGTTAAGCGGGACATGGCGAACGACCAGATCAAGTGGTTGTTTTTCATCAACCCGCCCTACGGAGAAGGTTCAAGCGGCAAGGCCACCGATGATACAGAATGGTACAAAAAAGGAGTGTCCGAGTCCCTCGTCAAAGAACAGATGAAGAACCATGATATGTCCCTTGAAAGCAAGGAAAAGTACGCCCAGTTTCTTTTTCGTATCGAAAAAGAGTTTAAAGGCCGGTACGTTTTGGGTTCCTACACCACCATGAAAGCGTTCGTTTCAAAAGAGTACGCCAATCTGAGAAAATTCTGGCGGCCTGTTTTCAAGAGCGGCCTGATTTGTTGTGCCAATAAGTGGCACCAGGGAAACGGGGCGTTTCCAAGCGTCTTTTCCGTGTTCGACTGCCGCGAAAAAGGACGCTGGGGAAAAATGGAATACGATATTTTAGAGCACAAAAAAGGGTACGCCAACGGCGTTTTCAAGGGGAAAAAAAGTATCGTTCAGGAAAATGTCAAACGCAGCTTTCGCAACTACTTTTTTCCAAGTGAAAAATTGCCAAACGACGAATTAACCGTTGTGCAGGCGAACGGGTTATTGACCTACAGCAGCAAGTCGAAAACGAGTAACTATCGACCGAAAAATACACTGGCGGCGGCCTATTTTTTATCCGCTTATATGCGGCGGCGACAGTATTCCCGCTTGGTCAGCGGCGTTTCCGTTTCCCACAATGTTTTTGTCAACCGGAATAATTACAAGCGGATTCTGTGTGGTCTGGGGCTGTATTGGGGTGTCGCGCACACTTGGATCAATCACGAGGATTGTTTCCTTGCCCCGGCCCGCGATTTGACTTCGCAAGAGGAATCCGATGCGATACTGTACGCTTTGGTGTGTGTTCGCAACCGAACAACGACTGCCCGGCTGGAAGAGACAATCATCACCACCAACAAAGGCCGGGTGACAAACGGCGGCATCATTGTTGAGAACAAATTGAACCCCTTCGATAATAAGCTGTTTGACTGGTCGGCCTGCTCTGCTCCTGGTCAAGAAGTGTTGCGCTTATACAAACATTACCTTGACAATATTATCAAGTGGAAAGAGCAGGACACCGTACTCGGAAAAGGGGCCTGGTTGGGAATGTACCAGTACCACCGGATTTTTCCGATACCGAAAGAACTGGTGGATGCCATCGAACAACTACGGCAATCGGTGGAAAAAACGGCGTTGGAATTATGCTTTTGAAGAGAATAGTATTTCGACCGTTTATCGTATCGCAGAGAGTACAATAATTTCACAATGAAAACATTATTTCCCTTTCCGAAGGACTTGTTCGGCACACTCACTGAAGCCCAAAGCGAGGCGGATGTGCGTCAGGCGATTCTTGCCGAACTACCGCTTGGACGGCTGGAATATCTGGAAACCGATTACCTTCACGACAATCTGCTTATCGAATTCAAACTCGATAACGATATGAGCAATCGGGAAGGGCGGCGGGCGGAAGTGCTTGCGCAAACCTGTTATTATTGCCACTCTTTACGAATCAGCGGCGACCGTGTGCCGCCGTACATTGCTCTGGTCGACAAAAATGAAGTCATCCTTTATCAGCGGGACACGCTCGAACCGGTTTATAAAAACGAGAGTCTTTTTGACAAAGGAGTCCCATCATCGCCGGATTCTGAGGTCATTGAACAATGTAAAAACGTGGAGCCGGTTTTCTACCAGTTTTTTAACACCGAAGCAGCGTGTCAAAAGGCGATACGTTCGCTTGTGGATGTTTGTAGCCGGCAGATATTTGTCGTTGACGAAATTGATAAGTACAACGTTGCCGAAGCCTATTCCGGCTGGTGCAACACCTTTGACAAATATATGCAGGACATCTCCACCGATGAGGAGCGTCCGCATATTTTTGAAATTGATGCCACAAAGGGAGGAAAAATCACCCTCATTTATGGCTCGACAACAGGAGCGGCCGACGAAATTATCCGGGTGGAATTTAACTTTAACGGAGAGATCAAACAGATTGAAAACTGTAAACGCTCTCTTTATGAAGATTTTTGGACAGGTTGGAAACGGGTCACCGATAAAAAGAAACAGCGGGAGATATTTGCCAAGATTTACGATTTAATGGACACGGCCTCCCGCCGCCGCAAAGGGCAGTTCTACACGATCACCCCGGGCTGGGAATACATCCTCAAGGAACTGGGCGAAGGGTTTTGGAAAGACGGTACATGGCGGATTTGGGAGAATAGCGCAGGACAAGGCGGATTGGTGATTAACGTTATTCCTGAGGACGCTTTGCAATACACCTACCTGTCAACAATAGATAACACCGAAGTGGGCTATTTGAAAACCCACACGTTTGGCAGAAAGATTTTCCGGTTTGACTTTGTCAATCAACTCACCTCGGAACTACCGCCGGAATTGCAGCGGGATATGAAAGACCCGAATATCAAGTGGCTGTTCTTCATCAATCCACCTTATGGGGAGGCGGGAAGCGGAAAGGCAACGGATGATCTTGCCTGGCACAAAGCGGGTGTTTCGCAGTCGCTTATCAGGGAACGGATGGGGCGGCACAACATGTTACGAGAAAGCAAAGAAAAGTATGCTCAATTCCTTTTCCGTATTCAAGACGAGTTCAAAGGAAAGTTTGTACTGGGAATTTATTCAAAAATCAAAGTATTCATCTCCAAAGAATACGTTCAGTTAAGAAAATTCTGGCAACCCCAATTCAAAGGAGGATTCATTTGTTGTGCCGGAAAATGGAAACAGTCAGCTACGAATGGACAGTTTCCGATTGCCTTTTCGATATTCGACAGCAGGGAAAAAGGGAAATGGAAAAAAATGACTTATGATATTCTCGAATACCATAAGGATCAACAGAAAGGAATGATCCGGGGAACAAAAAGCTATGTACCAGAGGACACCTCACGCAGTTTCAGGGAGTATTTTCTCCCCGCCGAAAAGGCTGAAAATGATTCCCTTACGGTCGTACAATCCAATGGATTATCAACCTTTGACGGTAAGTCCATTGTGAGCAATTTCCGGCCGGAGGGAACATTGGCATCGATATTTTTCAACTCGGCCTATCTGTTGAAGCAAACGTATTCCTGGATGGTGAGTGGAGTATCCATCCATCACAATCTCTTTATTAACCGAAACAATTATAAACAGTTTTTATGCGGGATGGGGCTCTACTGGAGTATAAAGCATTCCTGGAAAAATGACCCTGATTGCCTGCTTTCGCCATCCCGAAAAATGACAAAATCCGAGCAATCGGACAGTTTATTGCTCGCTTTATTGCATGAGCGTAACCGTTGCACAACGGCGATGTTGCCCGAAACGGAAATTATCACGAAGAGCGGCAAGGTACGAAACGGCGGATTGGTTCGTGCAATGCTCAACCCGTTTGACCCGGAATTATTTGATTGGAAACATTTGTCGGTCGTGGGGAAAAAGGCGTTGGAAGAGTACCGAAAATATTGCTACGAAATCGTTGATTGGGAAAACTACCCTACAGCGGCAGGTAACGGAATCTGGGGCGGACATTTTTTGTATGAGCGGACAAAAAACGGCTTAGACATCGAAAACAAAAAGCCCGGCGACGGTTATCCATTGCCGAAGGCATTCAAAGAAGCAAGGGAACAACTGCGGCAGTCAGTGGAAAAAACCGCTTTGGAATTATGTTTTTAACGTTAGATTTCAACCTTTATTTTAATTTGACCACCGATGAAAAGACGAACATTTTTGAAAACGGGCGGTGCGGTCGCTTTTGGGTTGGCGGCATTGCAAACATCAACCTCCAAAGCCCGTATTCTCGGGGCGAACGACCGGGTGCGGCTCGGGTTTCTTGGCACCGCCAATCGCGGAATGCAAGACCTTAACGCATTTGCAAAACTTGACGACGTTGAAATCGCCGCGCTTTGCGACGTGGATAAAACCACGCTCGAAAAAGCCGCCGGGGTTTACGAACAATTCAAACCGTACACGACCGGCGATTTTCGCACGATTTACGACCGTAACGACATTGATGGTATCGTCATTGCCACGCCGGACCATTGGCACGCGATTCAAACCGTTGACGCCTGCAAGGCCGGGAAGGACGTTTACGTCGAAAAACCGCTTAGCGTTACCGTCTACGAAGGGCGTAAAATGGTCGAAGCCGCCCGGAAATATGAACGTGTTGTCCAGGTTGGCACCCACCGGCGCAGCGGCACCATCTACCGGAATCTTGCCGAAGAAAATCTCGACGACAAGATCGGCAGAGTCACGGTCGCCCGATGTTCGCACATGAGCAATATGGCACCAGCCGGAATCGGACACGGCAAGCCGTCCGCACCGCCGGAACAGCTCGACTGGAACATGTGGCTGGGACCAAGAGCGGAACGTCCGTTTCAGGAGAATATCGCACCGTACAAATTCCGTTGGTGGATTGATTACTCGTCGCAGGTTGCCAACAACGGCGTTCACTTTATCGACGGAATCCGTTGGTTGCTCCGGGAAACCGCTCCGGTGGCCGTTTGTGCGATGGGGGGAAAATTCTGCGTCGACGACGACCGCACAATCCCGGACACGATGGAGGTCATCTTCCAATTCGCGTCGGGGCGGCTGTTGATTTTCAACCATTACGAAGCGAATTCGAATCCGATCATGGCGACGGAGCCGGACAATTATTACCGTGCGCTGGGTTACATGGAATTTCGTGGTGTCAACGGGACGCTTTACCTTTACGATACACGGTACGTCGTCAAACCGGAAAGGCCGGGCCAGTTTCAGGCGAAAGGAGACCGGATGGAGGAAATTGTCCAGGAATTGGGAAGCGGAACGGACCGCAATCTTGACATCACGGAACTCCATGCCAGGAATTTCGTCGATTGCATGAAATCGCGGCAAAAACCGCACGCCGATGTGGAAGACGGACACCGTAGCACCACGATGAGCCTGATCGCCAACATTTCGCTTGCCGTGGAGGACCGTTTAAAATGGGACGCCGAAAACGAACGGTTCCTCAATCACGAGCAGGCGAATCAAATGCTTCATTACGAGTACCGCAAACCGTGGAAACTGGAAGTGTAAGACGCTCAGGAGAAAAAACGTCAGTCGTCCTCTTTGGCCAGGACGACGGTTCGCATGGCGGTGAGGCATGTGAGAACCTGTTGCTTATCGACCTCTTTCCAACCGGAAAGTTTGTGGTTGAGGATCGCAACTTTGAGCTGTTCGAACGCCTCGCTCAAATCACTCGGCAGTTCCTTGACGGTATGCAATTTCGTGAGGGCTTCACCGGTGGTCAGAATTTCCGAATCGTCGGTTTCCGCCGATTTTTTCCCCTTTTTGCCCGGCTTTTCGTCGAGGTCGAACGGGACGTCGTCCCAATCGCCCTCAGAGGACGATTTTCGGTTCTTTTCCGCCGGTTCGATTCGGGATTCGTTTCCTTCGAGAACCGCTTGGGAATCGTTGAACGGGCTGACGTCTTCGTCGAGTTCCGAAAGGATAATGTCCCTGTCTTTCGGTTTCATGTCGGCAGGTGCGCCGAGAGTTTCCCAACGTTTGATCCGCATGATTGCGACGGACCATTGACTCAGGTTCGCACCTTCCAACCACATTTCGGCGTCGTCCCAGTCGAGAGCGGCCTGAAAATGACTCCAGTAAAGCGACGGATACTGTTCGCCGGCCGGTCCGAACCGCTCGAAGACGCGGCGAAGCCGTCCGACGTGTTGCGGCGAAACGTTTCCGACCCGGCGCGACCAGGATTCGTCGGAATACGCCGAATTGGGAAGCCCGGCGTCTCGCAATTGAGTCCGCCAGCGATGAATCACTTCCCCCTTTTCCCAGTTCGTACGGCTCACAAGCCGGTTCCAGCGTCCAACGGAATCGACGGAAAGCTCGTCGATGAGCTGTGAATCCTCCGCCGTGGTTTCTTCAATGGTCAATTCTTCAACAATCATTTTATGGAATAGGTCAAATTTTAGCCGTCGCACCCTGTGCGGCGAGAACAGAGTAACCCATTCTAAATCACTCCGGGAAAAAAGGAACCCGGCGAACCATTTTGGGGAGAATCTGTCGATTGCGTGTTGATGGCCGTAGCGAAGAATATTTTTCAGATTTCTTCCAGCCAATCGACGATTTTTTGCGCGGCTGTTCCGTCGCCGTAAGGATTCGGTTTTCCGAGAAACGATTCATAAAACGTCCGGTCCGTCAAGAGTCGGCTTGCGTTTTCGACAATCAGCTTCCGGTCCGTTCCGACCAATCGTGTCGCTCCGATTTCGACCGCTTCGGGTCTTTCCGTCGTGTCCCGAAGCACAAGCACCGGCTTTTTGAGCGACGGGGCTTCTTCCTGAACACCGCCGGAATCGCTTAAAATGATCGTCGAGCGGTCCATAAGCCACACGAATTCCGGGTAACTTGCCGGTTCGATCAGGTGAAAATTGGGAAGTCCGCCGAGAATCCGATAAACCGGCTCCCGAACATTCGGGTTCAAATGGACCGGGTAAACAAACTCGTGTCCCGAAAAAGCGACCGCCAAATCCCGTAAAGCGTTGCAAAGCGATTCGAACCCTTGCCCAAAACTCTCACGGCGATGAGCGGTAATCAAAACCAGCGGCTTGTCTTGGAGAAACGGATACTTTTCTTCCCACCGCTTGGATGTTTTGCGTTCCCGCTCCACCGTGAACAAAAGTGCATCAATCACCGTATTGCCGGTCATTCGTACCGTTTGCGGATCGTATCCTTCCTTGAGCAGTGTGTCGGCGGCAAGCAGGGTTGGGGCACAATGCTTTGCGGTGACGAGACTTGCGACCTTGCGGTTCATTTCTTCCGGCCAGGGGGAAAGGATGTTCCCGCTTCTTAAACCGGCTTCAATATGGACAAAAGGAACCTTTCGGTAAAACGCCGCCAGTGACGCCGCCAGAACGGTCGTGGTGTCCCCTTGCGCGATCACGTGAGACGGCGATTGCTCTTCGATCACCTGATCGACGGCCGTTAAGCACCGGCTTGTCAGCGAGGCAAGCGTTTGGTTCGGTTGCATCAACTTCAGGTCAATCTCAGGTACGATCTCGAAATACTGAATCACCTGGTCCAGCATTTCACGATGCTGGCCCGTAACGCAAACGATGGGCTTGATCGTTGTAGAACGTCTTTGGGCTTCCAGAACAATCGGAGCCATTTTAATCGCTTCAGGGCGCGTACCGAAAATAAAAAGAGGGCGTATCATCAGAGTAGGAGGTTGGCAAATTGGATCAATCAGTCACCAGATTCTTGATTTCGTTTAGAGCAAGGCCGGTATATTTGGCGATGGTTTTCAAGTCGATTCCATCTTTTTTCATTTCAAGGGCGATTTCAATGGCCTTTCCGGTTTCACCTTCAGCTCTCCCTTCAGCTCTCCCTTCAGCTCTCCCTTCAGCTCTCCCTTTTGCTTCGCCTTTCATTTGTGCCGTTTTCATGGCGGAGAAATTATCGCGGAGAACCTTGAGACTCATCTCATACGCAAAAATTTCGTCCTTGCTCATGGCGGCGATTTCCGCCGTTTCAAAGGCTCGCTCGAAAATCGGTTCGCGGAAGATCGATGGGATTTTCTCAAAACTGGGCAGGTTTTTCAGAAAGTAATACCATTTGTCTTTTTGGGTTTCCAGTTCCGATTCCGTTTTGGTGAAAAGCGGCATCTGGAGAAACCGGAATTCCAATTTGTCGTAAAATTCGTCGCCATCCTGATCTTTGAGTCTCACGATTCGTTCGAGTTTTCGGCGTTCTTCCTCTTCGTCACACTCGAAACCGAGAATGGCAATGAGATAAACTGGCTTGAGCTTGTAATCCCAAACAATGCCTTCAGCCGCGCCTTTTGGGGCTTGGTCCCGGATCGGAAAGGACGCATAAAACAATGCCCGGTCTTTGAACCAAAGCTGCGCCGCCTTTTGCATTTCGACGATGAAATGTTCGCCGCTTTTCGCCGTGCAGTAAACATCGTAAGTCGCTTTGCGGTCGGCTGCGACCACTCCGAGCTGCTCAACATTGCGAAAATCCAGCGTTTCGATCTGGTGATGTTGCGGCAAGAGGGCGTTCAAAAAGTCAATCAAGAGGTCTTTGTTCGCCTCTTCGCCGAAAAGACGCTTGAAACCAAAATCGGTATAGGGGTTGATATAACGTGACATGGATATATTCGAGGTAGAGAGTTAATCTACTTGGTAGAGAGTTAATCTACTTGGACTCTTAAACCGTAAACAGCCGATAATTTTAGCCACGGAAAACACGGAATTTCACGGAAAAATTTAAAAAAGGAACAAAAAAATATTTTTGAGAATTTTTTTCATTTTTTTACTCGGATTCCGTGTATTTTCGTGTATTCCGTGGCGAATGAGTTTCAGTCGTTTACTGTTTGAGTTGGAATTATACCGTCGCCCGGCGGACCGGTCAACTTCCGCTGTCATCGGAGCCATTTTAATCGCTTCAGGACGCGTACCGAAAATAAAAAGGGGCGTATCATCGTTTTTCAATAGAGTTTTTATGTTTTTTTATGGTGAAGGATTTTTCGAATTCGCTCCGCGATTTTCCAGCGTTCCAACAGGCGTTTGCATCGGAAAACGAAATGGTTGATCGCTTTTTGTGTTCGCGCAAGAAAAGTCCCTTTCCATGTCGCCGTGATGTAAACGGTCATTGATTCGATTTCCTCATTGGCGAAAATTCGTTTATTACCAAGTGTTCCAAAATCGAAATCGAAGACATCAGCCGGATTAATCATCATTATATCTTCCAGACAACGATAGAGGCAAACAAGGCCAGGGGTCAATTCCTGGTATTTCTGATCAAATCGAGACTCCTGAGTATAGTAGGTACCTGCATATTGATATCCAATACGATAAGCAATGGGATGACCATCTGCAAGAAGCAGGTAGGATCGCAGGAGTCCTTCGGTGGCCAGCTTTTTCCAACATTGACATCGAACATCCGTTTTCCAATCAGTGTGCCCGAAAGTTTTCCCTTGCCATGAATTGCGCGAGATTTCCGAAACACTCTCGAAAAAAGATTCTATTTGTGATGCTTCGGTAATACGAAGCAACTCTGAGGACTGAACCTTGGTCATGAAATGCTTGACTGCGCGACGGATATTATAACGCTGTTTTTTATCGATGCCGGAAAGGAGCATTTCTATGGAGTCTGGTAGTTGAATTCTCAAATCGTGCTGCATCTCAGCGAGAACTTCCAGCAGTCGGAACGGTTGACCTGTCAGATGCGATTGGCAGTACCTCCAAAAAGGGGAATTGCGACGAAATCCCATAAAATAAAGGAAATCGAAGTGAATTTTCGATTGCTTCAATTCCTTGAAAACGGCTTCGAAATACTTGTCGTACATCTCCGGCTGATCGGCATAAAGAAACGATCCGCCGAAACATTGCATTTGCTGTGTTTTGACCGGAAAGAACTTTTTGACGCTCACTTCGAACCGGAAGGAATGGTCACGAATCGACAACGGAGCGATACAGCGGATCGTCTCCCCTTCCCGGACCACGACGATGTGGAGTTGACGATTCTTGACCCCCGCAAAATCGTATTTCAGTTGGGTAAGGATAAATCTCGGATCGTTGTAAACGGTCATCCCCAACGGCCGCGTTTCAAGAAACGCAAGCCACTCCGGAAGAAACCCTTCCAGCTTTTCAATGGAATCGATGATTTGTATTGTGGTGTCCATAGGGGACAAATTGTGGAAACGATTACGGGGCGAGGAACCTCAAGTACCGAATGCGGCGAATCAGGGAAACCATAACTGCCGTTACCAGGTAAATGAGAAGGGTTAAGATCGGAACGGCAAAAAGTACGACCGCCCACGATTCGCATGACCCCAAAGCGAGTTTTTTCATCACAGGAGTAACGATCAGCATGTGGGAAAGGTAAATACCGAAGGTCAATGGAGCAATACCGGAAATCATTCGCCCCAATCGTGAGGAAGGAAGCGAAGGAAGGTCGCCGAGAGATCGTAACACCAGGAAGGCAAGCAATGACAAGACGACTTGATGTGAAACGATGGAAAAAACGTAGTTCCCCAGGAAATCGCAAAGGGAAACCAGCGTGGGATGCGAGGATGTACCCAGATAAACATTGACCGGCTTTGCGATGGAAAGGCAAAACCAAAGAACGAAAGCAATTGCCGTTTGGCGTTTTGAAATCAGACAATCTTTGAGGACGTAGCCGGCAATGAAGAAACCGACCCAACGGGAAACAAATTCGAATTGAAAATTAATCTTTGAAATTTCCAATGCTTCTTTGGCAAAATGGTTGATGACAGGAAAGAGAACGACAGCAAAAAAACAAAGAATCAGAAAAACGGAGAGCATGTATTTTGAGGCATGACGAACAAAGACGGAAAGAAACGGTGCGACAAGGTACAGGGAAATAAGCATGTACATAAACCAAAAATGTCCATTGATATTATGGGAAAGAATGGCACCGACGGAACTGGTCAACGTAATCGGCGTTTCATCTGCCAGCCCTTGCCCATTCAACCAACGGCAGAAAATGTAGATGCAACACCATGCCAAAAACGGCCATAACACTTTTCCGAATCGTTTTCGATAAAATGGAATCGGTTCTTCGTTACGTCCGAGCAAAAGTACACCGCTGATCATGACAAACAGTGGAACTGCGACATGACTCAAGTCGTGATAACACTTGGAAACGATCCATGCCAACGTTTCGCCGCTTTCATCATATCCTCCCGCTGTACGTCCGCAGGTATGAATCGTAATCACGAAAAATGCGCTTACCACACGAATCAAATCAATCCAAAACAGACGGTTCATGGTCAATGAGAAAAAACGGTCAAAATGGCAAGCGTTGCCTTGCCTGCTGAAACAAACGTCCAAGCGTCAAAAGCGGACTCATCGAGATCGGCTCCAAAACGATCTCCGGGGAAACGGTCAAATCCGGTGCCGCTTCAAAGGTGCATGTTCGGAATTTATCCCGGTTGCTGCTTAAAAAACGGCAAAGACGTTGAAATCGCCCCAAATCCATCCGATTGACGCGGCTTTCGGCAATCGTCGTGCCTCGCCGAATCAGCTCGAAACTATGGGAAACAATCACGAAGGAATTCCACCCTTTTTTCCAGGTTTGAAGCAGGGCACTCTCCATCTCCGCCGCCGAACAGGCACAGAGTTGTGTGTGCCGAATCCCGCGGAAATCTTTGAAATGATTGATCGGTACTTCCAGTAACCCGTCCACTTCCGCCGCTTGATAAAGCCGCTGGTCCGTTTGAATTTTGCAAGCCGCACCGAGATAAGGAACGTTATAACTGGAATCATACCGGATGCCGTTTCGAACCAACGCCCGAAGCGTCGCATTGTCGGCCCCGTAATTTCCGGCTCGAAACGCACAGAGAGATTCCACTTGGCATTCCCGGAGTTTTTCGATCCCCAGGGAGAGAAGCTGCGTTTGCTCCTCTTCGGTGAAACAATGTAAATTCTGCCCCGTCTGACCGGAAGAGAGCAAAGGTTGCCCCATTTTCGACAACCATTCCGTATGCAGATGCAACTGAATGTCGTGCCCATGTTTACGAACAATACGAGTGATTTCTTCGAGGTACTTGTTTCCAAGAACAAGGGCGTGGAGGGGTTCAACGAAACAGACCGCTTTTAAACCATGTTCCGCGAACATTTTCAATTGGAATTCCAGGCCAAAGTCACCCTGCGGGGTGCGCCCGTAGATATCTCTCTGAAAGTCCTCGGAAATTTCTTTTCGGGGCCAGAATTCGGTATCAATCGTGTAAAAAACGTTCAGCATCGAACAATAAATTATGGCATGGTCTCAAGGAATTTCATCAATGCGTCCGCCCGGCTTGCCCAAGAATTCTTTCTGGCAGTGGCCTGGGCCGCTTGTTTCAGGGATTGTAAATCGCTTTGGAAAATTTCTTCCAGCCGGTCGCCAAATTCGTCATGGGTTTCCGCAAAGTAAAGGGGGCCGGGAACGTCCAAAATATCCGGCAACTTCGTTGAAATCACAGGTACACCGATTGCAAAATACTCCATGAGTTTCAACGGATTGACCGCTTTGGTCAAATCGTTGAGCACAAACGGGATCAAACCGACATCAAAATAAGAAGCGTACTCAGGAAGTTTAGCATAGGGAATTGGCCCGGTCAAATGGATATTCGGGTATTCTTGTAAAACATCCGTGGAGACACGGGCACCGCCGATCACTACGAAGGAGCATTGAGGAAACCGCTTCGCAAGGGCCGCGATGGCCGCCAAGTCAACCCAGGAATCCATTGTACCAAAAAAACCGATGATCGGCTTTGGTAAAGATTCCAATAAATCGATCTTCGCCGGTTGCCCCTGGGCGTAAGCTCTGGAAAAGTGATCAAAATCGACTCCGTGAGGCAAGTACAAACTCTGTCTGACGTTTTGTTGCTTGCGATCCATCAGGTCGCGGCTTGTAAAAGCGGCACCATCAACACATTCCAGCAATTCACGCTCCATTATTCCCCAGCGTTTTTGGTCCAAGCCGGGATATTCGGCCCATTCATCCACGCAATAGTAGACCTGTCTTGTTTCAGAGCGGATCGCTCGAAACGTATCGACCGTACAGGGAAACGTCGTGATGAGCACCGGCGATTGGATGTCGTAATCACGAAAGAGCTTTTTGAGAAAACGTCGTCCGAGGATTCCATTCCATTTTCGAACCGGCGGAATGAACCAGGGAACGATCTTCGGTGTGAAATATCGAATGTCGTCGGTTTGTACTTCCGTTTTCGATCTGCCGGTTGGTTTCCCGGAGCGGTTGGAAAGAATTTTCACCACTTTCGAAAAGTCGCTCAAAGAGAACTCGGGCATCCGCATAAACGTATTGAGCCAGAACACCCTGTTTTTCTTCGCCAGTTGATCGGCCAAGTGCATCGACGAAGTCGGAATACCGGATCGATCATCGGAGAAAAAGATAATGTCCTGGGATTCCGAAGCCATTATGTTTACTCAAAGTGTAGATGGGTTGGCGATGAAACAGAAAAAAGTGTTGAAATTTAAGGGCATCGGGAATCGGGCATCGGACACAGGAAACCCCGTTTTTCTTCCACTTGAACGCACCGGCATTTTAACGAATCCCCATTTTATTGCAACCGGAACTTATGATCAAACCGCGTTGTAGTCGGTGAGACTTGGCCCCTATACTTTCAGCCATAAGTCCTATATAATGCAGTTTTCGACTTGGAGATATTCGTTTTAGTGATTCGGAGTTTCTTGTGATTGTTCAAATGGTTGCCGGTGCGAAGTCGTCCCAAATTCAGGGACTTCTTGATCGACTTAAAGAAAAAAATCTGCTGGGCAACCCTACGGAATTTGACGATACGGTCGTCATCGTCGTCGTCGACCACCAAACCGGGTTGCATCCGCACGATCCGACGCTCCGAAACGAAATTGGAGCGTTGCCCGGCGTTGACAAAATTATTGTTGTTTCCGAGCCGTTTCCGCTGGCAAGCCGAAAATTTCGAAAGGAACCAACCGTCGTCAAAGCGGAATCGCTGACGATCGGAAACGGAACGTTTGGAATCATCGCCGGTCCTTGCACCGTCGAGTCGGAAGACCAGGTTCTCTCGACCGCCGTCGCGGTGAAGAAAGCGGGGGCAACTGGTCTCCGCGGTGGAGCATTCAAGCCGCGGACGAGTCCTTACGTGTTTCAGGGACTGAAAGAGAAAGGACTGAAAATTCTTGCCAAAGCGAAAAAGGAAACCGGTTTGGCCATCGTTACGGAGGCGATGTCGCCGGAAGAAGTTCCTCTCGTTGCCGAATACGCCGACGTTGTTCAAATTGGAACACGCAATGCTCAGAATTATCGGCTTCTCGAAGCGGTTGGACGGATTCGTAAGCCCATCCTGCTCAAGCGTGGATTCAGTTGCACGTTGGAAGAATTTCTCATGGCCGCCGAGTACATTCTCGCCGGGGGAAATCCGCAAGTGATCCTTTGCGAACGGGGAATTCGGACATTTGAGACGTACACGCGGTTCACTTTATCGCTTGCGATCATTCCGGAACTCAAGACGAAAACGCACTTGCCGATCATTATCGATCCCTCGCACGCCGCCGGAAAATCTTACGTCGTCGGTCCAATGTCTTTTGCCGCAACGGCAGCGGGGGCCGACGGACTTCTCATCGAGGTTCACCCGGACCCGAAGGCCGCGCTGTGCGACGGTCGCCAATCCTTGACGTTTGCCGAGTTTGAAGAAACCGTCAAACGATGTCAGAAAATCCGAGACGTCATCAGCGAACCACAATGAGTTCCTAAGTTAGCGGCGGGACTTGTCCCGCGCCGAGCATATCAGAGCCGCAATCGTAAGATTGCGCGAAACCGGCGCAATCTCACGATTGCGGCTCTGATTTGTTTCCCTAAAACCGCCAGGCGGCGGCGAGGGCGGCGGTGGCACCTTGTCGCGTGCCGGCGTAACCCTGTACCCCAAAATCAAGCAGCAAATTCCGCCCAGGCTTCAACGTGAATCCCAGTTCGCCAATTCCCGTGCTGCCTCGTAAACTCGGGGCGTCTATGGCAAAACCGTAAGTCGACGCATTCGCTTCGCCGTCAAACTCGTACTCGTACGCCGCACCAACGTAAGGGTTTAACACCCGATTCGTGGCACCAAGACGTCCGCCAAGCCTTACCCGATGGGAATTAACGTCCGAAAATTTCACCGGGTCCAACGTCGACAACGTAACGGTGTCACCCTGCTGATGCGTCCAGAAATAACGTCCGTACAAATCCAACGCCGCGCATTTCGAGAAATTGTAAACCCGTCCGGCACCGAAATGCGTACCGTAATAAGCGGTCTTGGAATCAAACGTCGCCGTGGTGCCAAGTGCGTCTCGCAGGTCGCCCCCCTTGAAATGGTTGTTCAAACCGCCTGCACGGAGACTGCCGTCGACGTAAAAACAGTTACGAAAATCCAAGCGTCCCAAAACGCCGCCGCCGATATGGTTGGCGTTTCCGTTGTTGCGGAATGCAGTAGCGGTGGCGAACGAGTTGAAGGTGTCATAGCTTCCGGTGCCGTATTCAAAAAACGCACCGTAGGTCAAACAGCCTGACGCCACTCTTGCACGGCGGGAGATTCCGGTCAAGAGCGACAGCCCGGCCAAGTCGATATGCGAACCGCTGTCGTAACGCGACCAGTTGCCGGCCATGTCAAAGAACACGCCGTCCCCTTTTTCCGTCTGTTTGACAATGAGGTCGCCCGTTTGGTTGAGCAGCGGAATACCGGCTAAAAAGGCTTCGGACAGGGCTTTGGCACCCGGCGCGACACTCACGCTGTCCAGTGTGGCAACCAAGTCGCCCGATAATTTTTCAAGTGTCCAGACGTAGGACAGTGTGGCACCATGTTGTCCTGTGGCATTGGTGTCAAAATCTCCAGAAACATTATTAAGAAGCGTTATGTTGTCGCCGGGTTCCCACGGGGCCGATCCGCCATTGCTGCTTACCGTGAAGACGGAATCTTTTCCCGAACCATTGCCTAAATAGACATTAGTGGCGTCAAGCACGGGACCGGTTGGCGGCGTACCAGACATGACGAAGTTGTAAAACTCGAAGTTCTGGACAAGTCCCACGGACGTACCTTCGTAGGTCCACACGTTCAGTGTGTTGCCGGTGAACACATCGGTGCCGCCGCTGCTATTGCCGCCATAGATATTAACACCAGTCAGTGTCGATAAGCCGGAAATTGTCACCGTGTTATTGATGGCTTTGCCGACACCGTCAGCACTGCCACCGTAGACGCCGTTATCGACCGACCCGCCGTTGATGAACACGCTGTTACCGTTGGCGTTGCCATCGTAGCTCAAGCCACCGTAGACACGACCCACCGTACCGCCGTTGAGGAATACGCTGTTGCCTGTTACATCCTCTGATGAACTGTTGTAGCGGGCACCGAAGACATGGTTACCCACCATGCCGCTGCTTTCGATAATCAGCACGTTATTGTTGGGATCGGTACTGTTGGTGTATCCGCCATTATCGCTGTTGCCGTAGGCATATGCACCTGTAAATGAACTGTCGATAGTAACGGTCTGTGCGGCGAAGGTGTTTGCCATTGGCAAGAGGCCAAGAAGAATGGCGAGCAAGAAGCCGGTTATTTTACGTAACCTACCCCCCCCCCCCCC
>Ga0209628_10001209_pt1 | contig 16429 bp, 8 predicted proteins | sample TergutCu122P4_FD_187285 | JGI IMG/M metagenome (GOLD analysis project Ga0209628, IMG submission 187285) | Cubitermes ugandensis P4 segment gut microbial communities from Kakamega Forest, Kenya - Cu122 P4 (SPAdes) (version 2) | ecosystem: Host-associated > Arthropoda: Insects > Digestive system >...
TGAAATCTGATCTTGGTTCTTACAGGCTGAGTGATCACATTTGCATTCTTTCGTACACTTTGAACCAATCTTCCTGCACCCACAGAGTTTGTTTTTACAAACACCCTTACATGAGCACTTCACATTACCATCAGAGTTTCTTTTCACTCCTCGCTCATTTTCAGTGCATAGAGTAAATCTATCACGCTTCAACTTCTGCAGCCTTTTGAAAATGGGTGTTTTCCGCCAGTCCGGGTCTAGATCATAGTTGTTTTGTATGATCCTAATCTTGAGTATTAACACAAACACATTGGGATGGCTTCTGTTAAATAAAATAGGTATGTCATATTATTGAAAAAAATTTATATTAAATTGTGGCATTCTTATTGAAGAATATATTTTTAAAGTTGTGTTACTAGTAAGTGAAATATCATTCCATTTCACCTGGTCTGACATAGATGCAGTTTCAGGAATCTTATAATGGCAGATTGCAGATAATGAGGTCTCATCTTCCTTTTAATTTTTCTGGAATAAGTGCAAGGAATACAACAGCTGACCTCAGAGGATATTTTAAAGCTTCATTATTATATTACATGTCTTTCATGTGGAGCAGGATATATAATTATTAACCAAGGCAGTAAGAGCTCTCATTTGTTGCTGTGGAACAAAATAAAGAACTACTGTACATTTTTATTTTTAAAATGTTATCTTTTGAAGAAAAACTATAACTGCCTTTGAATCTATTTATAAACAAAAGCAACAAATTTACAGAATTTAACCATGGTATTTGGTAGTAACAATCATGTTACTTCTTAAGTTCAACACACTTTGTTTGCCTTAAGGGCTTTGTTTTGGTGCAATATGAAGTAAGACATTTGTGTTTGTGTACAGGTTTGAAGTACATGTGTTAGTTTGCCACATACTACTCAACAAACATTCTCCTCTGAGGTAACAAATTAAATAAGCTTTACAATAATCCAGCTCTAATCCACAAAAATTAGATCTCCGTACCTAAAAATGTTGGTGTATTAAAATTTTCTGTCTGTTACACTGATCATATGTATGTGCTCCTAACATTATCTCAAACTTAAAACAGTGTAAAAATTGCCTGTGCATTGCAATGTATGATCCAGACAGATAATGTATGTATTTCTTATTACTTCTTAAACTAATGTTCATACATCATAATCCAAATTCATGAAACAGAGAAATGCATAGTATAGTACTTTAACTCAGAATTGAGTAGATGGTTATCTCTATGAAGTGAGAGTCATTTCTTTAAGAAAAGGGACTTGTAAGAAGTTTCTAACTATGGAATGCAAATATATCTCCATGAATTGAAGAATAATAGCTACGGGCCAAAAAAGGGTTTTGTTTTTCTTAAAGGAAATATATAAATACAGTGAAAGTCGGTTGTAACATCATTAAAGGGGCCGAATAAATTGTGTTGTTATAAACGAGTGTCGCTATAAGCGAGGTGTGTGGTACAGTGAAGGAAAAATATTTCAAGACAAAATACAGGCCTGCTGGCATATTACTTAATATTAATGTTAATGTTATGATCTATTTCAAATTTAAATTACAACTAAAATGTAGAAATAATAAAAATTACTTCTCTGTAATTGTAAATTTTCATACAGTTTTATGCTGAAAAATATATTAATTTAAAATTAAAATTTAGGAAGAACAAAAGTTACGATAAGAAGAGGACCATTCACCGGTACACTGTCATTTCTCTCTTGCAGTCAAAATCGCTTTAATCTTGAACTGTTCTGTTCAAACCTGCTAATAACTTTGGGTATGTTTTCCCAAATTGTTTGGATTGCACAATTTACAAGACCAAGTTCCCGACACACATCAGCTTTCTCTTTTCTATTTTCTATTTGTCTCATCACTTTAACTTTTCGTTCGATGCTCAAAACCTCCCCTTTATTCGTGACTGTAGCCATGTTATCACTACCAGTTATCTGTTAACTGCAGTAGCAGAAAAGTGGAGAGCATCTATATGCACAAATTACCATCGAGTTACTATTATCATTTTCCAGGCCTGGAAAGGCTGTATGATGGATTAATGAAATGTGTATGTATGTATGTACATATGCAGCTACCTGAAAGTGTAGAGGACAAGTAGATGGTAGAATTATCAAAATGGTCTATACTTCTTGGAAAATTATATTGGAACTGATGACTGGCATTGTCATGATATCCAAGGCAGATGCTCTTACATATGCTGTATTAAGCAAGGCAGAAAAACATGTGCCTTATGTGGAATTAGTTGGTACCACAGAATGTGTAACGCTATAGCCAAGGAGCCACACAAACTATGGTCATTATAATCGAGTTCAACTGTATATAGTATACAAGTGTACTATAACGGCAAACATTTTTATTTCTTGATAAAATAATCTCTTAAAATTTGGGATGGTTGAGGAAATTATGGCTCTATGACTTGTAGGTGAGATTGGATTATGAGATTTAATTTATTTAATCCACAGGAAACAAACTGTTATCCATACAGCACACATAATGTAAATCATCTCATTTCTTCTGTATCAAAACAAAATTGAGAAGCATAATTCAAACGAAAATTTTCATTGCAAAAGGAACTGATTGGAGGCTTGGTCATAAAATATGTCAGATATATTATTGCAGAGATTTAAAACGATGTAGATGTGACACATGAATGGGTTCTGTGAAGAATCCCAGTGAATATTTTTATACGGGAATAAACATAGCCTGTAGATAAAACTAATTGGCCAAGAAAAGTTATTAGTTTCCAGTTCATTAAATATAGAGCCTATTAATAATACTGATTACACCTACTCTCAGAATGCACTGAATGTAACTTAAGATTGGTGGGTGGTGCTAAGTCATAACAAACATGAATTCTGCAACACTGTCTTTAGTGAACAGGAATATGGTATCTTAATAAATAGTAATTTATGTTAGTCACATTTTTTCATGTAAATTGTTACACCACTTTTACATATGTATTTAAATAAGAACCATTTCATATTAGTTTTTATTGTAATGCAAAATATCTGTGTAAAATATTCCGTCACTACATGTAACAGTGGTGTTCAGTACATTGTCATAATTATGTTATGCCCACGGAAAGCCTGTGTTATTGTCACATTTTCTGCTAATGTTAAATTTTATGAAACTGGAAAAATAAGGATGTGGGGGACTTTACACATCCTATGACTGATGACACTAAGGTTGATTTCTGACACTAGGCTATTAAAAGATCAGAAAATTCGGAATAAAGATTTTTTCACTCTTACGTTTCCCTCCCCAGAAGAACTGCACAAATAAACTGCAGAATAGACAGAAAATCCTCAAGTTTAAAATTCACAAAATTGAAAATCCCTGATAGAAATTCTTCTAAATGTACAGACACTCTCCACATAGAAAAACCTTTAACAAATGACTGAAAACTGTTATCTAACCAGGAATTTGAGTCACAGATAGCATATACCATATTACTTCTCCAGAACTGCTTAGGATCCTAAGTAAGAGCCATCATTTGTAAGTAAATATAATTGTGCAAAACATTATGTCTTATACTACATACAGGATACATTTCTGAGAAAAATTACCAACTGTTCACAATATATTAAGTTTTCTTGTCAAGTGTTCCAGAAAGGTTTTCCCAAAAATATAACATTCTGAAGACAGACAGGTACAAATAATGATACTTAGTTTCTTCTTCATACAGAAAAACTAACACATTCCAAAGTATACACTGTGTCTGCAGTGCCTTTGGCATCAAAGAAGCATCTACTTTAGTTCCAGACAATTAGGTTATCTCCATCTGTCTCTCAGGTTAAAGGTTTAAGTTTTCTGAAATGTTGTACTATTTTGCCTGCTAAAGATGATATGGCATAACATTGCAGAAGACTTGAATCTCCAACAATACCACTGTTTGACCCTCAGTTTTTGCATACCACACTGGTTATTGCTGAAGGTTACAAAAGTGTTAAAAATGAGAATGGAGCACCATTGAAAACAAAGGATGTTATTCGATCGTCATCAAGGTGTGGAGTACATAGAGTCTTGTAAGATGTGCATTTGTAATCTTTGTCTTTTTGCAGTTGTCCACGACTGTTTGAATAGCACAGTCAATACAGTGACTATGCTCAGGACTGGATGAAAGAATGCACTCTGTACAAACTGGTCTAGATCCCATTGAGACACCTTTCCACTGTGTAGTAAGAGGCTCTTTCTTTGGATGCAAAGCAGCCAGCCCATGAAACTAAGCACTGAGCTCATGCTAGTGCCAAGGTTAAGAATGTGTGGAACTATGCTTCCACCTCCTTATATTTTTTTACACGAGTACAAATTTAACTTAATCTTTACACCCAAGAAAGGCCGTCATATATGTATGGTTCACCAAACAGTGGTTAGTATCCACATTCATTTGACCAGTTACATGGAAGGTTGCTATCTTGATGAAAGGTTATTACTGAAGCATTATTACTGCTCCATGTAGTCATGGGATAATTTGTATTATAATATTGCTATCTGAAAATTGAAGGGAATGTCAATAGTTTTGCTGACCAGGAAATGTTTTAAGCAGCAACAAATAAATTACTATGGATTTTGGTCTGTTGTACTAGGAAGTAAAGAGACTTCAAACTGAACATGAAGTATTTCCTTTATCCTCACTGTTAGCAGAATGTACATTTTTTGGGTGTTTCAGTCTGCCCATGATGACATTTTAGAACTTCTTCAATGATAGTGTGGACATTATTATTTCTTGGATATAAAGTTGCTGAATTAATGTAGCATGAAGGGTCGTTAATTTATCTGCCAGCTACTGTTTACCACTTCCTGTCAACTTACTGATTATATCAACATATCCAACTCAGCTGACTGCCCACACACACATGCAAAAGTAGAAGCAGAACATGACAAACAGTAGCTGTCAAAGTAAATAAAAGAATATTGTAGAATAAAATACATATACGTGATCTCTCTCTCTGAACACACACACACACACACATGTAATTAGTTAAGCAGTGCTCATAAGCTGTTCTGGAATGGTGATGATATTAATACTTAACTATGCATTGTAACTCTTTCTATGCTAGGTATGAGATATCTCACTTAGCAGAAATGACTGGCCTGATTGAATTAATTTTAGGTTTAAGAAGATGCCTGAAATAAATATTGCCTGCCATATCTCAGTGCTTGAAAATAGCTGTTCATTGCTTCATCACTGATTAGTGTACCAGTGTAAATGCATAATTAATACAGAATTTATATATCTGGTCATTGTGGAAGAGTGACTAAACTCTGAATTTTGAGTTTCTCATACTGATAGTTTGTGCATATTACAAATTACTTTGTGAATATCATTCAAATCTGTTGGAATATAATTTCTGTTATAATTATAAGAAAAACTCCAATTTGTGGGTCACATTAAATTACCCTGGTAGGCCTACTATTTATTCTTGTTCTCCATGATTGCCAGTGGTATTTTTAGAGTGAATGCCACTGATATATGTTATTTGAAAGTTTTGGTGTGAAAGCATTGCAAGTCACATTTTGTTAAAGATTTTCTGTGCTAAGGTGCAAATGATTAAAAAACAGCAGAATGTGTAATCAGTCTGACAAAATGGGAAAGGGCAGATATGATATAATTAATATTTTTTCCCCCCTCCCTAATGATCTTGACACTCTGTGAATGAAGCACTGTTGTATGAAAGACTGTTGTGACTTGTAATGATCATGTGTTTCAGCTGTTTTAATTCCTGTGTTACAATAAAGTGTATATTGTATGTTTCTCAAAAGAATATACTTAATGGGCACATCACATTTATGCTAAATGACATCTCTCAGAAGTATCTTGTATAGCATAATGTTCAACAATTTGAAACGGGGTAGATGAGATAAAGATCTAGGAGATGTAACAGGTAGATCATATTCATGCTCAAGAATGTTCCAGCACTAAGTTACCATGATGGGTGCTAATTTGACTGAACCCCACCATCAGTATTTGGATGTTGTCTTGGGAGTTCAATTAAGGTTATGTAACAATATTGTATTTTGCATCATTGTTCCAGTGTTAATTTGTCCATTCATAACTTTTGTGATGAATTTGCATGCAACATCTTGTATACATGTATGTACTGGATGAAGAATGTTGTTATCATATTTTATGTATTCATCAATTGTGATAATAGTATAATGAGCATTGCCAAATGAAAGATACCATTGCTTGGTGTTTGGTAGTCCAGTGCCTTCAAGGTGATATTCTGCAAGTTTCATTTCCCTAGTCAGGTTTTCTTACAGCAAATACTTGCAAAATATAGAAGAATTAGTGGAGGCTTATTTGTCAGTAAAGTGACTAGGCTACAGTCTGGATGACCAAGGAATCATGGTTTGATTCCTAGCAGGTGCAAGAGAATATTTCTCTTCTCCAAAGCATTCACACCAGCTGTGGGGCCACCCAGGGTACCAGGGTTTTTTTTCCCCTAAGGAGAAGAAGGGCAAAATAGCAGGGCATGACGTTGACCAATGATCACCTCTGCTGCCAAAGTTAGGAATGTGTGGAGCTATACCTCCAGTCCCTATATGCCTTCACTGCATGCAAAGGGACAACTTTGCTTGTTGGAAGCTTATTGCTGCTTGTCCTGTGGTGTCCTTATAACAAATAGCAGCCAACTTCTAGATTATTATTAATATATGTAGACCCAGGTTCATGAGGCCTGTACTATCTTTGTAGTCTGGTCTTTTTCACGAAATACACAGAAAACAGGGTCAGTTTATAATATTATGGTTCCAGGCTGTGGAATTTGGTTACAGAAGCATTCTAATGTCAATGTGTTAAGTTTCAGTTAGTCAGATATTGTGACATATATGTAAGATGCTTTACTATTCACAGTGTTTTCTACATTAAACAAGTAAGGAAATGAAGGCTCAAGTCAACAGGTAAATAGTTACTAAAGGTTCAGAGTATCATAGTGCCTTCTTCTTAAGGGTCAAATAATCCAAGTCTAGTTGAGCCTTCTTGAACTTTTTAATCTTGACAATGAACGTACTTCAAGACTTCTCAAATGGTTGACCCTGAAGATGAAGGTACTGCAGCAGTCCAAGATTTCTTGAACTGTCTGACGCTGCAGATGAAGGCACTATAGCAGTCAATGACTTCTTGAAATATTTGACTGTGAAGATGAAGGCACTATAGCAGTCCAAGACTTCTTGAACTGGTTGACTCTGAAGATGAAGGCCCTACAACAGTCCGACACTTCTTGAACTGTTCGACTGTGAAGATGAAGGCACTACAGCAGTTCCATGACTTCCTGAACTGTTTTACCATGAAGAAGAAGGCACTACAGCAGTCCAGAAGTTTGACAACATTCCACAAGACTTGAATCTTCAGCAACACTACTGTGAGAATCTCAAATATTTGGTTTGGAAATGTACACAAAAGATAACAATTCTGGTGATTTCACTCTTTTATTACCTCAGTATGTCCAATCTGTGAATGCTGTCATGAATAACATAAAAGCAGGTGGAGTCAATAGTGCTAAAAGATGGACAGCTATAAAATATGTTTTATTTTCTCCATAGGTTATTTTCAAATAATTTTTGTTCCAGTAAATATTTAGCATACAATGTGTGAGGTACTTGTACTGCCACTGCTGTCAACCCATCCATTACCACTGTAACATTACATGCTTGTAGCTAGAAGAACACATTTTTGTCCGTACAAATAGTCACTTTTAAAATCTTGACATAGTCCTTCTGGACAAATTCTGGACTGCCAAACTGCAACAAGTTCAATACATGGTGAGGTACCGCATTATTTTGAAATGAATTTACATAAGCATTTTTCAAATAATAATCCCCAAGGCACTAATGATTTAGTTTTAGCACACAGACAACTTTCATGTAAATCACATAAATGTTTAGTGTTAATAGTCATTTTATGTAATTTAAATCAACTGATAAGGACCACAGTCCAACAGCAAAATTTATTATTGTTTATATCATAATACATATGTACTTGTAAAAGCTGTGAATAACTGCAGTGTTGACATTCATATGAGTTTCTTGTATGTCAAATCCTTATATGCTTGGAGAAAACCCATATATCAGCTGTATTAAATTTTTAAAGAAGCAAATATGATTTAGCATTCTAGAAGCATAAAATTAAGTGTTTCATGTTTGATCATCAAAAGACTTTGTTAATGAGCATGGATTATTTGTACAGTTTTGCATTCAAGAAATTTTGTATGTGTTTTCATAATAACAAATTGTTATTTTATGCTTAATTTGTGGCAGCCCCACTGTAATGCAAAGCATGGGTTCATTGGCAGTGGACTGTGAAGGTTTAAGGTACAAAGTAACTTGCCTAGTGTAGTCCTATCTGTCCATGAAGCCAGTGTTCAGTGTGGACACCACTGCAATGGAGACAAATTTATATGCAATGCTATGTCCTCTTGAGAAAATATCACACATCCACATTAGCACATAATTCACCACATGTTGGCATTCAACTGTTAACTCCTCCATATTTGGAAACACTCTACCTGCTTTATATCTGAGCCAGGTTATTTACTATTTTGACCGAGAAATTTCACGCCGTCCCTCATAGTCTAGTGGTCAGTGCTGGAGTATGTTTCAGATGCACTACTACTGCCTCCTTTCAGCCTTTCACACATGTTTCCTCAAGGCACGGACATCCCAGGTTCTTTTCAGTAGTGGGTTACATGCCCAGAAATCCATGTGTATGCAGACCAAATGAATTTGGTATTGGTAACAGTAGTAAAGTATAGCCTGTCAGACATAAAAAAAAATTGATTTCTCTTGCAGTAATATAAAATTTGTTTTTTAGCCACGTATTTACCTTCAAAGCTGGCCTACATACAAAGCATTCCAAATAAGTGAGAGATTTAATTTAACTCAATGACACCAGGTAACAGTCAGTCACACAACGATAATGGCTGACAGGGTCATTGGCCACAGGTCTAATAATTCAGGTGTGCTAGCTAATGTAAAAAAATTGTTGCCTAAAATGCTCAGGTGAGTGTGTTGAATACCCTGACCTTAAGAGCCGATATATAATTGGTCCCTCGTTCTACAACTCTTAGTAAAGCGTGCATATAATTGTTGCCGCATAAAAGTACATAGCAACTTTCCTGTTTATAAATTCCAGCAATTCATTAACAAGTATGATGAAGTCAGAAATAAGCAAAGACTAAGAAAGTTGTGTAAAGAAAAACCAACTTGATGCACAACATATTCCTAGTATATTTTGTCACCCTCTACAAGTTTCGGGCATATCTAGGCCCATCATCAGGAGGTACAACCGCATGTATACAACAATTGGTACTTATTATTCTTTTTAGATGACTACCAGAACAACAGATAGTCATCTAAAAAGAATAATAAGTACCAATTGTTGTATACATATGGTTATACCTCCTGGTGATGGGCCTAGATATGCCCGAAACATGTAGACGTTGACAAAATATACTAAGAATAAGTTGTGCAGCAAGTTGGTTTTTCTTTACACAGTTGTATTGAGATGCACGGTCAACAAAACATAAAAAACTAATAAAGTTGTTAAATGATGGCCAATCAGTTTGTTCAGGAAGTCATGCAAGACAATGTAGTGTCACCTAATATGCATTCTAGCTACATAATCAACATGTTTCTGTAACTTCCTGTATTTACCAGTCGATAAGTATTGTCAGAACAAGTGACAAGCAGTTTGACCTCATATGTGAGGAACTGTATTTGAACTTCCCCATTTTGCAAAAATTTGCTGACTCCCAGTCATGTTCATTTTCTCCATCAAAACTTCCAATTTCCTGTACCTTTACTTTTCACTCACATAGGTCTAGTAAAGGTAAAGGTAAAGGTGAAGTTAGTCTTTACATGAACATCCCCTTTGGTGTAAAACTCAAATGTATAAATAAGCTTTCAGTCACACATAACTTACTCGTTTTTGAATGTTTATTACCTGGCAACTAGTTTCAACCTTGTGACTGATCTCTACTCAAGGTCAAAACTATTTGCCAGATAATAAACATTTCCAAAACAGTGAGTTATTTATGACTGAAAACTTTGTTATACACAGTAAAGGTAAAGGTAAAGTTCACCCTACAGCAGGCCATGAAGGCCCAGAGGGGGAGTAGAGGTAATGCTCTAGTCTTTCTTTATCCTCAGTGCTAGATGGTGATCCCCAGTCTTTGAATCTGGTGTCTCCACAACACTATGTTGATGAGAATTATTATATTGTTATCACAGATATTTTGAGAAGATATAATTTTAATCTTTTTTATAAATACAGATTTAATATATGCGCAGGAAACAGTTGCTGATATTGAAGGCAGGATAGCTTCAGGATTTGACTGTCTTTCCTACTTTGTCTTTTGTTTGTATAAAGAATTTGTTCTGCATAGGTTTTCCTTACTGTCTCAGCAGTTTAATTCCCATAATTTTTCCTCACATAATTATTGTGTTCTGGTACAGAACCATCAAATTCATTAGTAAATAAATATCATCCCTAAGCTTACCAATACTTGGTCAGACCACGTGACATCTATGTTTGATGAAGCTCTGCCCTTATTTTGTAGAAGTTTGTATTGATTACTACTTGCCACTAACATTTAATAACAATAATTACCAGGAACATTGATTATTTTCATGAGTTGCTTCTGAACACTTTTTGACTGTCTTAAATATGTAACATGTACTGCATTATCATACAGTTTTTGAAGTAAAATTGGAGGCAATCCATTAAGGATTGACTGAGTCATATGACTATAATACTTGTTTTAAGATTAAATAAATTCCAGTCAAACAAAATGCTTTAAAGGAGCTGGAACAGTGTAGTCAGTATGGTGCTTAGTCTATTGGCTGGAGGGTCCGCGGTTTGAAGCCCAGTAGCCACGAGAGATTTTTCTCCATAACGTCCAGACTGGCTGTGGGATCCATCCAGCCTCCTATTCAATGAGCACTGGTGTTCTTTCCTGGGGTAAAGCTTCTAGGCCATGAAGTTAACCACTCATCTCCACCACTTGCTGAGGTTAAGAATAAGTGCACTGTACTTCTACTCCCTATATGCCTTCATGGCATGGACAGTGAAAACTTTACCTTTTTACAAAATGCTTTGATCCCTGCTGTTAAAGATTAATTGCTAAAACTATGGAGCCCCTACAAAGGACATTGTTTATACTGTTATTTAATAATGGTGCACCACCTTCAACACAGAACCAGAAAGTTGACCTGCCTACTTTAGATTATAAAGAAACAAAGGATTTTCACAAATAAGAATTTTCTCTTTCATTATGTAAAAACATGTAATAATTCTACATTGATGCTAGTTTTGTTTACAAACAAAATGTTTCTTCATACTAAAATACACATCAACTAGAACATGATCTAAATTACCACATGTAGCATTCATTAATATAAACAGTACATAAATCAGTTTCACTGTGTTTATTTAAAGCTTGAAGTGAAAGAAATGAAATGTTAAAAAACAAACATAAGAATATCAAACTGAATCCTCAGTTCTTGGAACATGCACGTCAAATGTAACAGATGACATTACCACTTCACATTATGTAAACTGCCTTCACAGAAGTCCACGAAACTCTCTGTAAACACCACTGAATTATTTCCAAGCAGTAACACTTTGGTGTAGGCAAAGTGAAAGGAAACTCTAACATAAATAACTGAATAACAGCTCAATTTATAATGCAGCTGGTTCCAGGAAGAATAGCAAGGATTTTAGTCATGATATGAGCATTGAAATTTTTCACTACCATATTACATTCATACTTTCTGCACCATGGGTATTAGAAGGGCTTTCTTTAGGTGTAAATAAAGGAATAACTACAGTCTTAACTTAACGCCTTAAAAATACAAATAGTATGCACAGTTACATTTGTCCTTCAAAGGAATGAAGAACATTTTGACATTATTACAGGAAATATAGCCATTCTTTAAAGTGGGTATTCTAGAAATGAACTGAACTTTCCTCATCTCTGTTACAAATACATTGGCTCATTGGCTCCTGTTTTCCCTGTACACACACTTAAACCATATTGTCTCATTTAAGGTTCTTTCAGCATGAAACTGGAAGCCTAAAGATCATAATCCATTACTGGTGAGCAAATATTTTGACTTTGATATAAAATATACTTGGCAAACAAATGGTAGGAAGAAAGTTATTGTTACTTTCATCTTATTCCCAAACATGACCTGCATGTGATTACTGCACTGTCATTCTTACTGTCAATTTACATAGAATTATAATCCCAGTATATAATGATTTCTGTGATCAAGAGAAAGTGTCCATTATTACACAGAAAAACTGGATGTGGCAGACCAAAAGTGGTGCATGTTTTGAGATACACCATATCACTCAATAGCAAGTTATGATATCCTGCTTAAAGAAAACCCTTTGTGATAAAAAATAATGTCTAACATTGGCATGTAATCTTGTATCAAATACTATCACAATTTGACACGTATATAGAAATTAAACTACAATCCTATCAGGGAATTTCTCTAAAACATGAACATGATTGTCATAGGTTTTATTTTATAACATGAATTTTCAAACACTTAAAAAAAATTTAAAGCAATCCTATTCGAAAATATTGCAGGAGATTTTGCAGGTAAATTAACCTTCTTGACTACTGTTGTTGCACATTTCCAATAATTAAATTTAATAGTATTCCTGTATATTTCTCCTTCCTTACATGTACTTAATAATAAATGGCCTAAAAAGGTTAGGTTACCATGCCTAGATAGGGTTACTATTAATCAAGCTCTAACAAATACATCTGACAGTATTCTGATTTACTGAGTAACACACATTGTTTAGGCAATGATACTCAAGAATACTAAACACCTTGTAGTTTATGAAAATAATTCATAAATATTGAATTCAGTTTCAGTCAAATATCAAACATTTCAAGTCTTCTAAAGAATATAAAATTGGTTATAATCTGCAGATCATGAAGAAATTCAGCATACAAGTCATGGCACTGTGATCCCCTAAACTTCAACATTTCTTCATGCTCTTACATCAGCAAACCATGTCAGCAGCCACTTAAACATTTGAAGTGGTGCATTCACATGCAGTAAGTCTGTGACATACACACTTTCAAAGTTACGTGGATTCATAGATAAACAGATGCATTCCTACTACTTTTTTATTTAAACACTTTAGGCACTTTAACCCCTGTAGACAATAGTACTCATACAGACCAACCCTGAGACCCACCTAACCTCCTGCAGAACAGGTACCATGTCTTTCCCGTGGATAAAGCTGGTGGGCATATTGCTGACCAACCACCCCCTTCTAGTGACAAGCTTGCAAGTGGGTGCAAGTGCAAGTGTGACATATATATAAATGTGTGTGTGTGTTTATGTGTGTTATTTTTGTGTCATTGAAACTGTTTTCTATTCAATTTTCATAATTTTAGGCTATTTATTTTAGCCTCATCATATCATGTTTTTCAACTTACATAGAAATCTGTGGAACGAATTAACATGCTAGTCACGGTCTCACTGTACAGTAATTTTAAATTCCTACAGTTGCGGCATTATAAAATTTGTAAATTCCCTTAAACTTTTAGTATGTGAGGCTCACAATATAAATGCTGAACACAAAAGCTGGAAATTACATTCTAAGAAAACTGCTCATAGCTGGTCCATGATGAATGCAATTTTTATTTGAGGTATTTAATGCCTGATTGCAGAGACAGATGATGTTGGGGTAAATTATATAAGCAGGCAAGAGGTCTCTTAAGTGGTGACAGGTACCTGAATTTCCTCACGCCAACCCCTGTCTTTATGTATAAGCATAAAGTTCATACCGAGGATCCACAAACCTTAGGCACCACCACATAAAATTTAGTCACCTGGAGAAGCTGGCGCCAGGATTTGTGCACTACTGGGCTACAGTGTAAAGATGATAACTGCTTCTATGGAATGCTGATGCCAAGACTGCAAAAAGATTCACTTACCTTCTTGTTATATGCCTTCATGACATGATGCTTGGGCTCAGATTTTAATTTACCTTTTGAAGAGTAACTACTAATTTAAACTAATTTCAAAACATATGAAAATTGAATTTAATGTTATCCTCAGAAATAACACATTTTGCTTTAATAAAACAAAGAATTATGGAAACAATGCAGAAGTTTCTTGTGCTTTTCACACAGCCCACAGAACATTTAAAATAATATAGAAGTCACTCATTGTTAAGCAGAAGCAAAATAAATATATAAAGCTTGGATATTTGGAGTAACAAAGACACATAAATCCTGTAATTTGTTTTCACTCTAATACATGTGGCACTACAGGCACTGTGCTGTATACAGTTTGGTTTACAATGTCACATTTCCTCTAGTTCATCAATCATGCATGGTAAGTGTTGCTGAATCAGTTCAGTTCCATTTATTTCTGAGCCTGTTGCATAAAATGTTTGCTATATCTAAATGAGAGGCCATGTTTTTGTATAAATTACCACTGATTGAAACACATTGCTTCTAAATGTGTCTAAAATGTATTTTAAGGTGTGTAAATATACATATATATATATATACATATATAAATACAGGGATAAAGATATATTTAAATATATTTCACTCCACATTGGAGAAATATATTGCTACCCCACAAGTATGTACATTATTTATTAAGAACACTTTGTACAGTGCTATTTGTTTTTGGGTGGAGTTTAAACCTTGATTGTGAACAAAATGGTGAGTGAATTTTTGATGATCTTTTTCTTACAAATGTATTTTTTTGTGATTGGAGTTATATTATTAATGGTGTTTCACACTACAGATTTTTCTTGGATAAACTGAATGCTCGTTTTAGGAGAAAATTATCCAATAGTATCTATCTTAATCTTTGTTGTTGCTTACATAGTCTGTAATTTTTTAAAAATAATATTACTATTATAAATATGTATATTAAATGTGCATCACTATATTTGCAAGTATTGATACTGATGTGTCATTTCTTATCCCCGATCTCTATATACCCTAATACACAAGTTTATATACCGTGGACTTGTTAATGTGTGATTCACATTTTCCACCCAAAATTTTGCAGGTGATGGTTATGTTAATTCCAATTTCTGAGGACAGAAGAAATGTGTTGAATTGTTTATATGCTACCACTAGCAACAACATTTCAATACCCCATAGCTACAGAGGTATTTTTCTGTCACCAGGACATTCAAATCTTCCACCTATGACTACTGTATTTTAGGTGCTCCATTAATAAATATTGGGTTACACTAATTCTAGAAATAATGGTTACTATGCCTCAATAACACAAAATTTTGCTTTCCCTTAATATTTACCTAATACATATAAGTTCACCAAACGCACAACAATAGCTCAGAAACTAATTATTTACAGCTATTTCTCACACATGTGTTACTGCATACTGATACATACATTCAACAATTAGTACAGACTTCTTCATGGATTTCATTTAATTACATCACTGTCAGAGAAACAACAAAACAAAACAGTGATACATCAGAAATGATTTGAAAATTATTTTCCACTGTCACTTTCCTTGATTTAACTAGAATTTTATTATTAAAGTAGGGGCAATTTATTTATTTATTTATTCATTCCTTCATTCCTTCATTTGGTATTTATTTATTCACATGTATGGCACAACTTACAGAAACTGTAAAAGTTTAACATTTCTTCACAGGCCAGTGAAATTTCTTGTCTGCAGCCCAAATTTTGAAAAAAACAATGCTCTACTGCATATGGTATAGGTGAGTAAATTGCTTTGGTAATATTATGTTTAGAAGAGAATGCATGAAGGACTGTGGAATATTTCTGTGCCAAAGATAGCTTACATAGCATAAAGACACAGTATACGGCTTTCTCTGTTACAAAGTGACATAATTTGGTACAGGTGTAGCTCAGCTGATAACAAATCTGCAATAATAGTAATAATATGGCAGAGATTATTTGCACCTTATAATTCATTCATTCATTCATTCATTCATTTATTTTCATTCTGTTGATCCATACAAGGTTTAAATAACCCTTAGGATATAGAACATGTCATAAAAAATAGGTTACAATTATACAGTATATACAGAATATATCTAGTTAGAGGACCTACTTTCATAGATCCAGTCATGTTACAATGAATATAAGGATAAAGAAGTTGTCTTAAAGTTAAATATATCCAACATTTATAAAATATCTTAAGAGCTAGGTAGTTACACTTATTGCTGGTTAGACAACATTGATAATAGAAGGTATTAAAGTGAAATAACACTATTTTCTGTTAGCTTAAGTTAGCAAGGTTGAGGTTTAAAACACAGTGCCATAAACCTTAATTATACCTGTAGCAAAAATACTCCTCTACTGAATAAAATGAGTGTAAAAAGAGAAATCTTTTTAAAGCAGGTTTGAATAAATTTATTTCGTTT
>Ga0209628_10001210_pt1 | contig 16421 bp, 6 predicted proteins | sample TergutCu122P4_FD_187285 | JGI IMG/M metagenome (GOLD analysis project Ga0209628, IMG submission 187285) | Cubitermes ugandensis P4 segment gut microbial communities from Kakamega Forest, Kenya - Cu122 P4 (SPAdes) (version 2) | ecosystem: Host-associated > Arthropoda: Insects > Digestive system >...
GACTGTTCCGCTATCGGTTTTAACTTGAACCAAGTAAATGCCTTTTGCTTCCGGAGCAGAACCAACGATTCTTCCCTGCAAGTCGAAAACTTTTCCTAATTCTCCACCGACAACTTTGATCTGACCGCCTTCGACAAAAACTTTTACGTCAACAGCAGGAGTACTGATGCCGACTTTGCCAATCTTTATTGCCTGCGCCTTAGGGGCATTAGTGGTAGCACTGTTTGTGGTAGGCATTGCCCAACCTCTTATCCATTCTGGACCGGGTGCTGCTGCATAGAAATTGTTGGCGTTGTCGAATGCCATGCAATACGTACTTCTTACAGCGGAAATAATACATAACTGAGTTAATTTGGTAGGAATACCACCGGCATTTTTTTCGACACTATAAACAATATATTTTCTACCAAGGGGTACATCAGTATCCAAATAACTGGCAAAAGCAATCAGCGACCCATCTCTGTTTACAGCGAGCGCTCCTTTGGAGCCGCCTTCGAAAGCACCGTTATCTTTAGTTAATTGATAAACAATTTTTCCGCTGTTGTTGATAAAAATAACACAGGGAAGTCCGGCTAATACATCGTTTGCATCCAAGTTTAATGCCATCCAGAAACCACCTTCAACGGGAACGACCGTATTCCAAACCTGCGGGCCGATGCCGTTTATACCCTCGCCATCAATCTCTGTAGCCTCTTTATCATCATAGATGACTGTGGCTGCGCCTATATCGGGGAAATCGTAAGACTTTATATGATATAAACGGTCAATTATTACTGGTGTGGGGGCGTCGTTATAAATTGGTTTATAAGTAAACGTATAGATTTTGCCGTCGGCAATCCACACATTCCAAAGTTTTGATTTCTCAGCGCCCGGAATAAATATTTCTTCGTAAGGAGCGGAAAGATCTGCAGGATTCATTAATGCAGCCTGTACTGTGGCATCGGAACCGGTTACTACACCGTTACCGCCGTTGGCAGCAAGCACTTTACCGTCGGCACAGACGGACAGTCTGCCCGGAGCTTCATCCCATACTGCTCCTGTCCAACCAGCCGGAACGCCGGTTGCCGATCCAAGTTCCCTGAACTGAGGGTTGAACGCCCAAATGCCATCTTCCTGATCAACGCTACCAGGGAGATCGGATGCCATTGTTTTTCTTCCGTTGGTCACATAGATATTGCCAAAGAAAGGACTGTCGAAATGGTTGTCAACAGCTAATCCCCAAGGATTGTAGATATCTCCTTCAAACACCTGAGTTGGGGCTGATTTATCAGCCGCAGTAGCGGTAATCGACCAGGAGTAGGTTCCGTCGGCTGTTGCCGACAGGGTTTTCGTAACACTTTTGTTCTCACCTTTGGTTAATTCGGCACCCGCCAGCGCGAATTCGTCGCCGTTCGATACCTTAATCTTAGCCGATGTAGCAGTAGCATTCAGGCTATAACTGAATTTTACACTCAGGCCCGTCGTAACTTCCGCTTTCAAACCGTAAGCATAGACGTTAGCCTCTTGCGCATTTGCGCCCGTACAAAATACGAACGCCAATAAAACTAAAAAAGTAACTTTTCTCATGACATAAATTTTAAAAAAAATGTTTATTAAAAAGAAAGAAAGGCGGCGACTGAGCCGCCTTTCTTTCAAGAATATTTGATTATTATTGTACAATAACTTTCTTCACAGCCGTTTCGCCGTTTGCGGCGGCTTTTACCACATAAATGCCCGGGTTAACAGCAACGGCAGCGCCTTTGCTTTCTGCAACCAACTGGCCGGTTACACTGAATACCTGAGCAGAAGTTGCTCCAACGAATTGGATTTCACCTTTACCGCCGATAATAGCAATGCTCGAACCGTTCGGGTTTGTGATGCCCTGGTAGTTTACATCGAGGTCGTAACGGCCATAACCGTTTTCGCCGATGTAGAAGTAGATAGCAGCCTTAGTTCCGCTTACTTCTACTGAGGCTATTGCCGTGCGATATCCAAGGGAAGCGTTACCCACACCTGCATTGGGGATCGTCCACAAGAATTCCATTTGCGAAAAGTCTTTGTAGGCATCTTTGAATTTGAATAAAGCGAGGTTCATCGGGTTATTGTTTTGTGCCATGATGAGGAAATAATTGCCCGCCACATCAAATTCTCTTACACCATTGTTTTCTACCTTGAAATTCGTTTTGATTCCGGTATAATTTTGGAATCCGTCGATAACCGTTCCGTCCATATCATAGAGGACAGGAGTCGTAGCGAAACCATCCGTATAGAAAAATTCGTTGCTTATAGGATAGATTCGAGGATTTGCACCCGGAGGAGTTGCAGTATCCAAAATGATTAATTCGGCAGGACTGCAAACACCACCGGTAATCGTCCATTTGAAGACGTTTCCTGTTTCGGTTGTTGCCATGATAATAGCATCGCTATTCACATCTCCATACACGCCGAAGTAGTCTAAACGAACCGACAGATTTTTATAATCGGGATTATCAGCCAAAACTTCATTAACCACTACCGTGCCGTTTCCGGTTGTTACATCTATTTTCCATACCTGGAAGCGTCCTCCGACAGAAGTAATCATGTTGGATACCAAGAGGTTTCCGGCGTTATCTACCTGAGTGTCCTGGCAGTGATAACCCATAGCATCGGCAAAAACGTTGGCTGCCAATGCGATCGGAGCAAGTTTAGTGCCATCCGTTCCATCTACCACGATCAATCGTTTGCCATCGGCAGATCTGTCGGCAAAATACATTTTTCCGTCTTTCACAGCCATACCGCGCGCCGCAGAGTTGAGCCCCGGAGCATTTGCAGAGAAGTTGCCTAAAGTATTGGAATACATCCACGGACCGTTCAATTTAAGGTTGCCTATAGCGGGATAGTTGTAAGGATCCGGTTTGGCGGCAGGCTTTAAGACAACATCGCCGTCGATTCCTACTAATTTGTCGGCAGCAACTACCACAGCATTCACATTCACTTCAGTTCCTACCGTCTTGGTGGGTGCAGAAGTAAGTGTAAGCGTTACAGAATTGCCGTCTTTCGACAGAGTTACATCGTTTCCACTGATAGCAGTAATTTTTACGCCTTCGATAAAAATGTATGTAAACATATAGGCTTCCAAGCCGGTTAAAGCCACAGATCCGGCTGCAAGTTTGGCAGTAGTAGCTTCCCTCTCTTCCAGAGCAGCGCCCGTAAGTTTCGCATAGATGCCTTCTTTGGCTGTTGTTCCGGAGATAGTAATCCGATTGAATCTCGCAATAGTAGTAGGAGCTGTAGCAAATTCGACCTTCAACGCGCCTGTTGCATCTTGAATATAGGCGGTAGTTCCGCTAATATAAGATACGAAACCTGCGGTTTTTGTCGCTACGGCTGTCGGCTTATCCTGTACTTCTTTAATCGTAGGAATGTATTCGCCGAATTTCGCCCAATAAGTTTTGTTTCCTGAGGCTCCGACAGGGATCGAAGTAACCTTAGTTCCCGTAAACCCTGCATTATCAAACCAGCCGAGGAAAGATTCTCCATCCTTGTAAGGAATAGGAAGAATGATTTCTTTTGTTCCATCGTAAGTAGCAGGACCTGCAAAACCATGTTTCCATGTAGGCATAAATGCCACCGGATCTCCGGCTAAGGAAAAATTAGGCGCTTCATTCCATACCCCTTTGTTCGCCTGACTGTTGGTAAAAAACCCATCAATGGCCCCACGCCAATAAGTATCATTAGAGGTACCGCCGGCATTCAACGCTGATAGTGAAGCATGATTCGCATCCGTTGCTACTTTTATCACGTAGCTGTGCAGCCATCCCCATTTAGGACTACTTGCAACGAGAAGTTCTGCAGAAAATCTGCCTGTCTCGGTGTAAGTTGCAGAAAAAATGTCTCCCGGTTTCGTTTCAGCTCCCCAGGAGAGAGATGATCCCTTCAATGCATTCCAATCGGCACAAAAAGCTTCCAACATTTCAACTTTGTTTTGCCAACCATAATCATTGGTTACACCACCATTCAAGTTGTAGGTGATGCTACCCCCCTGTGCAAATGCCATTACCGACATCGTGCACGCCATCAAAAATAAAGTAATCTTCTTCATAAAAATCATTTTTTTTTGTTTAATAAATATAGACTTCTCAAATTATATTCCTGTTTTTGATTTTTCACGGCACCGAAGTCCGTTGAAGCGCCGTGAAAAATCGAATTATTATTGTTTTATTTTCTTACTTTCATTGTTTTTTCGATGCTTCCGGCATTCACTTTTATTAAATAAAAACCTTTGGCATAGTCCGTCATATCGAGCGGTACGGTATTTTTCCCCGCATTCAAAGGATATATTTGTTTATTGAGCAACACACCTGTTATCGAGTAAGTATCGACAGTAGCCGCCGAACTTTCTACATTATTAATCACAATATAACAGTTTCCTGCGGCATCGTAATAATTGTAACAAGATTTCGCTGCATCCACATCCGGAATGGCTGATGGTCCTGTGAGGTAAACAATAATCGCTTTTGTCGGGTCTGTTTCCTTTTCGTCGTCCATAAGCGCTTTCATCCGGATATAATAGGTGCCTGCATTTAACTTTTCGTAAACGTCGCGATAGACAAGAGCCGTCGTTGTTTTCGGTTTTGTATCGCGCGGCGGGAAAGCAGAACTTTGCGACAATTCGATTTTGAATCCTCTGGAGCGCTGTTCTTGCCAGGTAACTTCAATATCCGTTCCGGAAATGGTTTCTCCATCAACAGGCGAAATAATTACCGGTACGGTTATGGTTGCAGGCGGCACAAATGTAGTAGTGAAATACACGGGGTCGGAAACAAGTTTCCTCGTAGCGAGTTCGGCTCTTACACGAATATAATAAGTGGTCGACAGTTTCAACAATCCGCTCGGCACGGCGGCCGAAGCGGTAGTTCCGGTTGTGCTGTAAACGATGTCATCGAAACTGAGTTGTGTCGAAATGTCGAGCGTGTAAGTTGCTCCTGTAACGGCTGTCCATGTAATTGTGGGCGTCAGCGAAGAAACGGTTGCTCCATTGGAAGGCGAATTGATTTTAACCGACTGTCCGGCTCTCGCTCCGTTGAAGGCGCGCACTTCCGAAACAGCCACCGGTGCATTTGCCTTAATGGATTTTACCCGCCAATAATAAGTGGTATTTGCCTTGATACAAGCTTGCAGAGCAGAATTAAAATTGGTATCTCCTGTTTCGCGCGAAGCAAGCGGTTTTGTAAATCCGGCATCTTCGGCCAATTGCCATACATAATAATCGGCATCGCTGTCGTTCCACGAGAACAAAACGGGGAGATCCATATCTGCCTGATTATTTGCGGGATATATTAATTGTGCCGGATTGAGCGTTGTGGTCGCCTCGCCCAACACACGCGGTGGGAACAAATTCCCATGCCGGTCGTAAACGGCTACCGCTATTTTATGCGTTGCCGTACTTATCTTGTTCGACAATGTAAAGCCGGTTGTGTAACTTACTCCCTGTAAATATTTCGGCGAAGTAAAAACATCCGCATCCCCTCGATTGGCATTGGGTATGGCGTAAACGGCATAACGCACATTGGAGTCGGCGTAGGTCCAGGTCAGATTCTGTCCCGACACTGCCAAGTTTTCCACCAGACCCTGCGTGGCAGCCGGTTTCCAGCCGTAAAGAGCGGTCAAAGCCGGAAGTCGGCACATATCTTCTTCAAAAGCATCGTAGGTTGTAGAAAGATAGGTTTTATAACGGAAAAGTACTGTGCCCGGTGTACCGTTGAGGTCTGTATTGCGAAGCCATCGCAACTGAGCAAGTATTTCGGAAGTTGAAAACCGCGTACTGGTGCTACTTCCTCCGCTATGACTTGTACTGCTCGCGTAAAAGTTCCTATTGAATTTATTGGCTATTTCCGACCACCATTTTGCCAAAGCACTATAAGAATTGGTGGAAGAAGCGATGGTCCAATAGATCTGCGGCGAAATATAGTCGATAGAGTTTTCTTTCACCCAGGCTATGGGGTCGGCATAAATTTGGTTGTATTGCCAGTCGCTACCGCTAATAGGCGGTTGAGATACTCCGGCATCAGCCGCTCCTCCTTTTGCCACACCGGCGGGACTGACGCCAAACGTAACATGCGGTTTGATTCCTTTAATTGTATTATATACCGCTGCTATCATTTCGTTTACATTCCTGCGCCGCCAGTTGCCGACGTCCATTCCGGAAGGTTTGTACAATGTTTGGGTAGCAGCATCAAGGCTGCCGGTTCCGTTTTGGTAGAAATAATCGTCGAATATTATTCCATCCACATCGTAACGGGTAACAATATCTTCTATCACATCGCATATTCGCTGTTTCACTTCCGGCATTCCCGGATTAAGGATTTTGACGTAATTGCCGTAATCCAGCAACCAGTCGGGATGCGTTTTAAAATAATCACTATCCAAATTGCCATGCGAAGAATCGGCGGTAGAATAACGGTAAGGATTTAACCAGGCATGCAGTTCCATGCCGCGTTTATGTGCTTCTTCGATGACAAATTCCAGCGGATCCCATCCCGGATCGGCGCCGCGTGTCGAAGAAAGCCACTGGCTCCAAGGTTCGTATTGCGATTTGTAAAAAGCATCGCACATTCCTCTTACCTGAAAATAGACTGTATTGAAATTAATGGCTTGCAGTCGGTCGAGAATAGCAATCAAGCCTGATTTTTGTGTGTTACGGGCATACTCGCGTGCGTCTTCGTTGTTTCCTGTGGCGGCAGGCACCGTAACCGACGGCCAGTCCATACTTTGCCCCCAAGTAGTGGTAAGCCAAACAGAGCGGACTTCGCGTTTCGGCGATTGTGCCGAAATGCTTCCACTCGCGATAAGTAACAAGATTATTATTTGAAATAAACGCTTCATTTAAATTTTAATTTATCCCTGCCACCTGAGGGGGAGTAAAGTCCCTTTCAGGTAATTTGGGAGTTTCTAACTTTTAATATTTTCTCAATGCTTCCTGTATTCACTTTTACTAAATAAAATCCTTTGGCATAGTCTGTCATATCGAGCGGGACGGTATTTTTCCCCACATTCAAGCGGTATGTCTGTTTATTGAGCAACACACCTGTTATCGAGTAAGTATCGACAGTAGCCGCCGGACTTTCTACATTATTAATCACAATATAACAGTTTCCTGCGGCATCGTAATAGTTGTAGCAGGATTTTGATGCGTCGATGCCCGAAATGGCTGTCTTATCTGTCAGGTGAACCGTAACAGTGGCTGTTGTAGCCGTTTCCTTTTCGTCGTCCATAAGCGCTTTCATACGGATGTAATAGGTGCCTTTATTTAACTTTTCGTAAATTTCGCGATAGACAAGAGCCGGTGTTGTTTTCGGCTTTGTATCGCGTGGCGGAAAAGCAGAACTTTGCGACAATTCGATTTTGAATCCTCTGGAACGTTGTTCTTGCCAGGCAACTTCAATATCCGTTCCGTAAACGGTTTCTCCATCGACAGGCGAAATAATTGTCGGCACCGTTATAGCCACAGGCGGCACAAATGTGGTAGTGAAATACACGGGGTCGGAAATAAACTGTCTTGTCCCTAATTCGGCTCTTACACGAATATAGTAAGTGGTTGACAGTTTCAACAATCCGCTCGGAACGGCGGCTGAAGCGGTGGTTCCGGTCAGGCTGTAAACAATGTCATCGAAATTGAGTTGTGTTGAAATGTCGAGTGTGTAAGTTGCTCCCGTAATGCTTGCCCATGTAATTGTGGGCGTCAGCGAAGAAACGGTTGCTCCGTTGGCAGGCGAATTAATCTTAACCGCCTGTCCGGCTCTCGCACCGTTGAAAGCGCGCACTTCCGAAACAGCCACCGGCGCATTTGCCTTGATGGATTTTACCCGCCAATAATAAGTGGTATTTGCTTTGATACCAGCTTGCAGAGCGGAGTTAAAATTGGTATCTCTCGTTTCGCGCGAAGCAAGCGGTTTTGTAAATCCGGCATCTTCAGCCAATTGCCATACATAATAATCGGCATCGCTGTCGTTCCACGAGAACAAAACGGGGAGATCCATATCCGCCTGATTATTTGCAGGATATACTAATTGCACCGGATCGAGCGTTGTGGTCGCTTCGCCCAACACGCGCGGCGGAAACAAATTTCCGTACCGGTCGTAAACGGCTACCGCTATTTTATGCGTTGCCGTACTTATCTTGTCGGACAATGTAAAACTTGTTGTGTACCTTACTCCCTGTAAATATTTCGGCGATGTAAAAACATCCGCATCCTCTCGATTGGCGTTGGGAATAGCATAAACAGCATAACGCACATTGGAGTCGGCGTAGGTCCAGGTCAATTCCTGTCCCGACACTGCCAGGTTTTCCACCAGACCCTGCATGGGAGCCGGCTTCCATCCGTAAACGGCAGCCAAAGCCGGAAATTGGAACATGTCTTCTCCGAAAGCATCAAAGGTTGTAGGAAGATGGGTTTTATAACGGAAAAGTATTATCCCCGGCGTACCGTTGAGGTCTGTATTGCGAAGCGTTCGCGACTGGGCAAGCAGTTCGGAAGTTGTAAACCGCGTATTGGCATCATTTCCTCCGTTATGACTTGCGCTGCACGAAAAAAAGTTTCTGTTAAACTTATTTGCCACTTCCGCCCACCATTTGGCCAAAACACCAAAGGGATTGCTGGCAGAAGAGTGGGGCCAGTAAATCTGCGGCGCAATATAATCGACAGAACCTTCTTTCAGCCAAGCCAGGGGGTCGGCATAAATTTGGTTGTATTGCCAGTCGCTGCCGCTAATAGCCGGTGGAGATACTCCGGCAGCGGGAGCACCTAATTTTGCCACGCCGGCAGGATTCATCCCAAACAAAACATAGGGTTTTGTTTTTTGGATTGTATTATATACCGCTGCTATCATTGCATTAATATTTCCGCGCCGCCAATCGCCGACATCCATTCCGGGAGGTTTGTACAATGCCTGGGTAGCGACATCAAGGTCGCCGGTTCCGTCTCGATAAAAATAATCGTCGAATACTACCCCATCCACATCGTAGTTGGCAACAATATCTTCTATCACATCGCATATTCGCTGTATTACTTCCGGCATTCCCGGATTGAGGATTTTGGCGTAATCGCCGTAATCCAGCAACCATTCGGGGTGTGTATTGATATAATCGTTAGCTAAATTGCCGTGCGTGGATTCGGCAGAGGAATAGCGGTAAGGATTTACTCCGGCATGTATTTCTATGCCGCGTTTGTGCGCTTCTTCGATGATAAACTTCAATGGATCCCAGCCCGGATCGGCGCCGCGCACCGAAGAAATCGACTGGCTCCAGGGTTCGTATTTCGACTTGTAAAAAGCGTCGCTCATTCCTCTTACTTTAAAAAACGCCGTATTAAAATTGGCGGCTTGCAGTTTGTCGAGAATGGCAATTGCTTCTGCTTTCTGTGTTTCACGCGCCTTTTCGCGGGCGGCTTCGTTGCTTCCCGTAGCGGCAGGCACCGTAACCGATGGCCAATCCAATCTAAAAGTAGATACAAAGCAAATGGAGCGGACTTCGCGTTTCGGCAATTGTGCCGAAACGCTTCCACTCGCGATAAGTAACAAGATTACTATTTGAAGTAAACGCTTCATTAAAATAATTTTGATTTAGTATTGTTTACAGCTACTCCGTACACTTGAACTCCTTCGATAACGTGTTCGATGACACCCTTAGCACCTCCTGGGCCGGGTTTATAACGCATCAAGCCTGATTTTAAGTTGTTTTCATCGGGTGAACGATAGCCAAAATAAACGCATCCGGTTTCTTCGTCCAATGTCAACTGACATATTCCGATAATTTCGCCCGGCGCCACTCCTTCGCCTTTACCCGATTCGACAACCGGAACAACACTCTTTCCGTTGGCAGTAGTTAATCTATAAGGAGTTAAATTGGCTGCTACCCCGCCAATGGCATCGAATTGCGCCAATGTGCAACCGTATAATCCCTCGTAGCCAGTGTTGTAAACCGAAAAATAAATCATTTGATTTTTCTTGTCCCATACTAACGACTTCGGCAACATACCTCCCAATGCTACTCCCGATGTAGGAGGAGTTCCCGAACCCGGAGGATATACGGGTGTTGATAAAATATCGGCATCGGTAAAGCGGATGATTCCGGTTCCATTAAAGGTTTTGCACCAGTGCCATACTCCGTTTATTTTGGTAAAACAGGCATTTCCCGAACCGAACGAAATAGCAATTCCATAATAACCCAGCGTGGCATTTTGGAAATAAAAAGGGAATTGGGAAAGAGAAAATACTCTGTTGCGTTCTTTCAGCGGTAACTTGAATACTCCTGTATTCCTGTTGGAAAAATAGATATTATCTCCTTCGATGTATCCGTAATACGGGTCATTGAATGCATGGCCGCCCACGTTCGACACCATAGTTTCCACTTTTTCTACTTCTTTAAGACTCATCGTCATTATGTTTATTCGTCCATCACCCATAATACTGTCGGTATCGTCCACATACGTAAATTGCTGACCGCAATCTAAAATATAAAGCGACTTGTCGTTATACAGGATGTTCAACGCACGTTTTCCCGACGAAATACCCATATCGAAAGGATTAATATCCATATTGGCAGGCTTGTTTGCAACTAATTTGAGCGCATTAATATTACCGCCTTTGACGGCATAATACAAGGTTGGGACGGGTTGATTATAGGCCACAGGCACATTTATTCTTCCTTCTTCTTTCAATGGTTTTCCTCCCATTTTTACACGCAATCGCACGGATGCCGACCCTACATGGCTAAACTTCAGGTCTCCCGGATTTTCTCCTTTGTATTTAAGCACTCCGTCTTCCGTTATCAATCCTGTACCGATTGTCCCTTTCGGAAATATCCATTCGTATTCTTCGGACAATTTGTTGGGGTTGGGCAGTTCAACATCAATGCTTATGGGCGTATTCAGCACTTCGCAAATACCGTCTTCGCTTTCGATGGGATTGAGTTTCATAATCGGCACTATGTCTTTAATAAGAATAGGTTGTGTCCGGCTCTTGTCGGTTACCGTAAGTTTTACGGAATAGGTTCCGCCATCCTCATATCGATGCGTTACTACTTTCCCTGTAGCCGTTTTTCCATCGCCAAAATCCCATGCACATTCGCCTTCCAGTCCGGAAATGCTTGTAAACTTGACTTCTGCGCCGGCATAATAGTCCAATTGATACATGGGTTTGCCATCATCGTACACATCAATTACTTCATAAGTAAATGCTACATCGGGCAAAGGCAAATCCCCTGCTATCGGTATATTGTCCCAACAGCCAAATGTGAAGAATCCCATGAGACCTATCAGCAAATACTGCTTAATATATTTTTTTGCTTTCATAATTCCTTAGTCATTAAAAATTAATTAATCTCTATCTTTTTAGATTCCGTTTTAGCATATATGCCATGTTCATCATATACGCGTAATACGGCATTTATCGAATAGTCGCGTTTGTATTCTACGTTATAACCCGCAGTTCCCTGTATCAGTTTTTCGAAAGTAATGCCTTCAAACAAATTCTTGATTTCGGCAGGAACCGGTATTTTGTCGGGAGGCGTAGGATCGTCTTTATCTTTCGGAAAATGATATATCCACGCGTTATCGCCGGCATTAATATCCGGAGAAGAATCGGTATATTGTTTAAAATCTTCCAGCAATTCCAGTTTCAACATCATGTTCTTATAATCCGACCATTTCATGATGCGTTCTAAACTGTCTTTAAAGAACTTCATATAACCTGTTCCGAAGTAATCGTTCATTTTCTCTTCGTCGAACGTATCCGGTTTCGACCAGGAGAATGAGACTAATGTGTTGCTTACCGGAAAGTTATCCGTGAGGATATAAGCCCGTCGCACATCCGACCATACTGCCCGGGAATGAGGATATTCTTTTATTTTTTGAGAGATTCGTTTTTCCTGAGATATTTCGGAACCTATGTTAAAGGTACGGGATACCACCCACGAACACGAAACCTGTCGAAATTCTTTTTCAACAACGTTGTACCATACTTCCGAGCGATCGATCTCTGCTACCGGAGAATAGTATTGTACGGTAAACCCCATCGTAGAACCGGCACTTACCGCAGCACTTGCTACATCCCAAAGTGCCATCGGACCTATATTGCCCGTAATGGAGTGTTCGTCAAAAAAATCGTGCTTTGCACACGCCGACAAGAGAGCGGCGGCAAGTAGCGATAGAAATATAAATTTTATAATTTTCATTTTAATTCATTATTTTATGCAGGCAGCGCCCGCTGTTAATTACTTCCATTCAATTTGAGGGTCGTCGGATGTGGCTTTCCCGCTTTTATTATGCGACCAAATCATGCGTTTTTTCATCCACATGAAATTTTTATAAGCGCCCAAACGTTCCAATTCTTTTCTGTTGTACTTATCTTCCGCTTCCGGGTCGGCATTTAGCCGCATTATCCAGGCATTGGGCGAAAGTTCGGCATTGACACCGAAATCGTCGGGTGTCATCCACTGATTTTCGTACAGGTTGTAGGGACGGCGTAACGAATATTCGACGTTACAATTTGCCACAGTGGGAATTCCGGTTCCGGTTCCGTTGAAAATTGCAGTTACGGTATATACCGGTACGTTATCGTATCTTATCCCGTTGGTTTTACTGCTGTGATTGTAGCGGCGAATATCTGTCCACTGTTCGGGTTGCAAATACATAGCGATGTACTTTTGTTGCATGAGGTCGGCAATCGTGAACCGGCTTTCTCCGGGCAAGCGTATTTCAAAGAAACGATCGAAACGTGTTTTTGCATTTCCGGTCAATTCCGAGCCATCGGCTACGGTAACTCCGAGACGCACCATGTTGTGCAATACCGCTTTTTTGGTGGTATTGTAAGCACCTGCTTTATCACCTGCCCAATATTGCGCTTCCGCCTTTATGAACAGCAATTCTTCCTGAGTTATCAAGGCAATATGCCCCGTGTTGCTGGTATAAGGATGTTTTTGATCGGCTGCCGGAGCAAACAGATTGGGATAGTAAGTTACCTTTGCCGGAATCGCCGGGTATGCCGACTCGGGATTGGGAAAAGTAGCAGGCATTCCTATATTACTTTCAAGACTGCGCAAGACTCTGTGTGTACCATCGATCATGTTGGAGGCTATCTCACCGGCACCGCCGGAAGACGTCTTGGGAAGGTTGCGCGGCGTCATTAATTTTATGGCACGCGGATCCAATGCAAAATCTCGGTTGGCGTTAGGAACGCTATATGCACCCAATAGGGCATGACAGAAAAATCGAGAGGGAACAGAAGTTGACAATTTATTTGCACGACTTTCCCATCCATTGATAATAGGCGCATAGGGACCCCATGGGCAGTTTTGTTCGCCGGTTCCACCCGGGAAGTAGTAACGCGGTTCTTCCCAGTTGGGGTCGTTCAATACTTCATCGACCATAGCAATAATTTTGTTGCAGACCGCCGGATTGTTTTCCCAATTGGGCAACTTACGCAACCACAAACGGGCGCGCAACGCCTTGGTATATGCTCCCCATTTTTTCATATTGCCACTGTAGATGCGATCCATTCTTTGCGAAATGGGAATATTGTTCGGATTGTTCACCCATGCGTCGTTGTTGTATAATGCCACCAATTCGTCGGCTTCCTGATACAGCCATTCGTACACTTCCTCCTGCGAATCGTAGGCGGGCGTGTTGGAGAGGTAAGCATATTTGCGGGGCATGTCGCCAAATGCATCGGTCGTAAGTTGGGTAGATTGCAGCATTATGGTACGCCCAATCAATTCAAAGTTCCTTGAATCAATCTTTTTCGATGCTTCTATCATTTTACCGATATTCACTCCCAAATCGTAGAAATGCCTGCGCCATTGCGGATGGCGGTTCATATTCAGAAAATCCCAACCGGAACTGTAAGCGAGTTCATGCCTTTGGGCTTTCCCTGTGGTAGTAAGCGCTCCCGACAAATAGACGTTGTATTCTGCATGGTCGTATATTATCCATGCTGCATAGAAACAGGCCGTCGGCAGGGCTTGATCGACCGTAATCGTGATTGGAGCGTCAGGACTGGTATTTACGTCCAAGAAGTCTTTGCAGCCCATAAATAAAACTACGAGCGACAGACTTAATCCTATAAATAATTTATTTTTCATATTCGTTGATGCTTTTTAGAATGTTGCTGTAATACTGAAATTATAACTGGTAGTACTCGGTACGGGATATTCGTCGATACCTGTATAACCGGTACCTCCTGCGCTTGTATCGGAATTACAAGTTGGATCGCCGCCGGTGTATCGTGTCAGCATAAACAGGTTGTTTGCCGTAAGCGAACAGCGCAATCCGGTAAATCCGATTTTCTTCAGCAGTCGGGCAGGAATTGCATATCCCAAAGTAACATAACCCAAGCGGAGATAAGACCCGTCTTCCACAAAATTGGAACTCACATTAACAAAATAATTGATAATGGTCGTATAGTCGAGCGTGATAGGGGTTGTGTTGGGAGCGTAAGATCCGTCGGCTTGTTTCACTACGCCGTCGAACACTATTTGCCGTCCGCGATATTGTTCCAGCATACGGCTCTGTCCGTTCGAGATCAGTCCGCGTCCGGTTGCGTTTACTACGCTACCGCCCAAGCGTCCTTCAAAGAGGAACGAGAGCGACCAGTCTTTGTAATTTAACGTATTGTTCAAACCGGCTCTAAACTTCGGTGCGCGGTCGCCAAGATAAGCACTTTTGCTGGGGTTGATTTGAGGAAGACCGTTTGCGTCGCAGATGACCTTTCCGTCTTCGGTGCGGGCATAGTCTTTACCCGAAAGCGATGTTGTTGATTCTCCCAAAAAAGCCGAGGGGTAAATATCGCCAACCTGGACTTGGGTAATTTCAGACACATCTTCCGGAAGGCTGACAACCTTGCTTCGATTCAAACCGAAGTTCAGCGTTGCCACCCACGAGAAATCGCGGTTTTTAACGATATCCTGCTCTAAAGTAAATTCTACACCGTAGTTGCGTACAGATCCTTCATTTCTTGTTTGGAGAACATAGCCGGCTGCATGCGATACGCGCGTGGTAACGATTTGGTTACTTGCTTCGGTAGAATAATAAGCCACATCCAGTCGGGTGCGGCTATTGAAAAACCGCACATCGGCGCCTACTTCCCAAGTAGATACCATTTCAGGCATTAAGCCGGGACCAGCCGACGACAAGGTGGGGTCTATCCCGAAACCATTGTCGGGATAGGTGGCAAACTGTTTAAGCCGGCGGTCGAACAAATAAGCAGAAGGGGCGTCTTTACCCACTACAGCGTAATTTCCACGCAATTTTCCATAACTGAAAATATCGCTTTTTATATTAAATAATTCGGAGAAGAGCAAACCTCCTGTAATAGACGGGTAAGAATACGGACTGGTACGAAGAGTAGATGTCCAGTCCCAGCGGTCGGTGATACTCAACGATGCAAGTCCTTTGTAATCGGCGCGGATTTCTCCGAAATAACCAAAACTTCTTCTTTGAGAGTGTGTAGAGGTACGGTCGCCCAAAAAGAGGTATTTGGGATTTGTATTCTGCAAACTGTATGTGCCGGGTATCTGGAAATCGCGTCCTGCCACCGATGTGGAATGACCTTTCGACATCCTCATTTCACCTCCTGCCAAAAAGTCGATGCTGAATTCGTTGGGCAATTCCAATTTGTAGGTAACAAGACCCGTTGCAGTAAACAACTGGCTGCGACCATTCGAAGCACTGTAAGAGCCTAACCATCCGTCTGTTACGTCCATATTATTCATATCATCCTGATTCAGATAGGGGACGCTCATATAATATTCCATGTATTTACTTGAACTTGCGCCGTATGTCTCATTCCAGGCTTCGAGTTTCTCTTTGTACTCAAGATCGTCCTTCGACACAGTGAACGGCAACGGAAAATCGAATTGCGCCATTTCTTTACGCGATTTTTCGATGTAAGCATTCATCGCTTTGTCACGCTCTTCTATCCATTCGGGAGTGCCCGGTTTATTGCCTTTTTCCGACTTAAATTCATGATAATCAAACGGCTTCATAAAACTGGGCAACACTACCGACTTGTTCCACCTCGGTACCATGTACCCGTCGTAACCGGTGTAAGATGTATCGTAACTCATTCGACCGGTAATATTTAAATTTTTAACCGGGTTCCATTCTGCCGAGCCGCTCAGTATGTTTCGCCGCTTATAGTTGGTTCCGTTGTCGTTGTAACGTCCGTAAAGCGGACTGTAGGGCGACGAATATTTGTTTACGCTGTTATAATACCTGAAGCGCGGATATCCGGTTACCAATTGATAATCGGTTATATCATCGTTAATGGGCCAGGCATAAACAAACGACATACCTGTTGCGCCGAATCCGCGAGAGGTATTGTCCGTAATATTTGCCGAAACATTAATGGATAACTCTTTAAACGGTTGAAAAGTGCCTTTCAGCAAAAGTCCAAATGTATTGCGATAGT
>Ga0209628_10001211_pt1 | contig 16416 bp, 17 predicted proteins | sample TergutCu122P4_FD_187285 | JGI IMG/M metagenome (GOLD analysis project Ga0209628, IMG submission 187285) | Cubitermes ugandensis P4 segment gut microbial communities from Kakamega Forest, Kenya - Cu122 P4 (SPAdes) (version 2) | ecosystem: Host-associated > Arthropoda: Insects > Digestive system...
GGGAAGCCGGCCGGGCGAAGGGCTGGCCGGCGCTTGCAGGCGAACGTCGGGGGCGGCCTCCATCTGCTCGCGCAATGCCCGTTCGCGTTCCTGCTGGCGCTGCAACTCCTGAGCGGCGGCGGACGGAGTCTGAGCCAAGGCGTTGCCGATCGCAGCGACGAACAAAACGGCAAGTATCGCGCCCCGCTTCGGGCCGACCGGAAATTGGACTGCATGTCCGGCAAAGCGAGACTTTCCTTCTGGCACGATACCCCTCTCGGTCATCAAATGTTATTTTGGTATTTTTATGTCATGAAGGCGCCACTTTATTCAAATGACGCGAGACTTGCAATATGCAGTTCCGCCAAACGTGACGGATTTCACGATCGCCACGCGAAATACGGAGTCCTTGCGTTGTCATGATGCTTCTCGGTCGGTATTCACAACGCGCCACAAGGCGGCAATGCGGCAAAAAGGGCTGACGCCGCCGCCGCCAGACCCTAGAATCCGCTCATGACCGAGCCTGGCCGCGGCCCCATCCTTCTTGCCCGTTATCTCGCGCTGGCCTGGTTCGGCTTGATCGTCTATGGCAGCCTGCATCCGTTCCGGGGCTGGCGCGAACCCGGCGTTTCGCCCTTTGCCTTTCTCGAAGGCGGCTGGCCGCGTTACTGGACGGCCTTCGATCTCGTCGCCAATGTCGCCGTCTATCTGCCGCTCGGCTTCTGCCTGACCCTGGCGCTGCGCCGGCTGCCGGGGCGCTTCAGCGCGCCGCTGCTGGCCGTGTTGACGTGCGCGGGCTTGAGCCTGGGCCTGGAAACGGCGCAGAACTGGCTGCCGTCGCGCGTGTCGTCCAATGTCGATCTGGCCTGCAACGGCATCGGCGGCCTGCTCGGCGCGTGCTGGGCGCACTGGGCTGGGCCGCGCGTCTTCGCCCGCCTGGCGGCGCTGCAACGGCAACTGCTCGCGCCGGTGCCGCATGCCGAGATGGGCCTGACGCTGCTCGGCCTGTGGCTGCTGGTGCCGCTGTCGCCGGAAACCCTGCTGTTCGGCGCGGGCGATTTCCGCCACTGGCACAGCTTTACCGGCGCCGTGCCGTTCGCCGCCGACAGCTTCGCGCTGATCGAGGCCAGCGTCACCGCGCTGAACGCGCTGGCCGTCGGCCTGATCCTGCGCATGTTGTGCGCCCGGCTGCTGACCGCCTGCCTGCTGGTTCCCGGCTTTTTGCTGCTGGGGCTGGCGGTGCGCACACTGGCGACGGCCATCCTGACCGTTCCCGGCGAGGCGATGGCCTGGCTGACCGCCGGGGCGCGCGGCGGCCTCCTGGCCGGCCTCCTGCTGCTGGCCCTGAGCATCGCGCTGCCGGCCTTGCCGCGCCTGATCCTGACCCTGCTGGCGCTGATCGCCGCGACCGCGCTGGTCAATCTGGCGCCGGCCAATCCCTATTCGGTGGCGGCGCTGGCGACCTGGAATCAGGGCCACTTTCTCAATTTCAACGGCCTGACGCGCCTGGTCGCCACGCTCTGGCCCTTCCTGATCCTGCCCTTCCTGCTGCTGGCGGCGCGCCGCCCGCGTTTCACGTGAAACCACGGCAGTTATAATGCCGGGTTCCAATTCGAGGAGTCGATCCATGAGCTATTTCACCCATCACGTATTTTTCTGCTGCAATCAGCGCGAGGGCGGGGAACCCTGCTGCAACGCGCTCGGCGGTTCGGAGGCTTTCGCCTATGCCAAGGATCGCATCGGCGCGCTGAAGAAAAACGGCCCCGGCGCCATCCGCATCAACAAGGCCGGCTGCCTTGGCCGCTGCGAAAGCGGCCCGGTGATGGTGGTGTACCCGGAGGAAACCTGGTACAGCTACATCGACAACGAGGATGTCGAGGAAGTCATCCAGGAGCACCTGCTCAATGGCCGGCCGGTCGAGCGCCTGAAAATCTGAGCCATGCGCGCGGCGGAAGAACGTCTGCTGATCGACGGGCCGGCGGGCAAGATCGAGGCCATCATGGAACGCCCGGACGCGCCGCGCGGCATCGCGCTGGTCGCCCATCCGCACCCGGTGGGCGGCGGCGCCAATACCAACAAGGTCGCCTACACGCTGGCGCGCTGCTTCGTCGCCCTCGGCTACGCCGCCTTCCGGCCGAATTTTCGCGGCGTCGGCGCGAGCGAAGGGAGCCATGACGAGGGCCGGGGCGAAACCGACGACCTGCTGGCCGTGCTCGACGAGGCCAGACGCCGCTGCGGCGACCTGCCGGTGGCGCTGGCCGGTTTTTCTTTCGGCGCCTATTGCCAGACGCGCGTCGCCAAACGCCTGGCCGATGCCGGCCACCCGGCCCAGCGCCTGGTGCTGGTCGGCACCGCCGCCGGCTTCATCGACGGCAGCCGCCAGTACGATACCGAGGCAGTGCCGCACGACACCATCATCATTCACGGCGCGGCCGATGAAACCGTGCCGCTCGCCAACGTGCTCGACTGGGCGAGGCCGCTCGACCTGCCGGTGGTGGTGGTGCCGGGGGCCGACCACTTCTTCCACCGCCGGCTGCACCTGATCCGCGACATCGTCACGCGGGCCTGGCGGCACTGAGGGGGCCGAGCGATGAACCCGCCGACCGAAGCCCTGCTGGTGATGACCAATTGCCCCGACGAGGCCGTCGCCAACGCCATCGCGCTGGCGCTGGTCGAGGAGCGGCTGGCCGCCTGCGTCAATCTGCTGCCGCGCGGGCAGTCGGTCTACCGCTGGCGGGGCGCGATCGAGTCGGCCAGCGAAATCCCGCTGCTGATAAAGACCGCCGCCAGCCGCTACGCCGCGCTCGAAGCCCGCATCCGCGCGCTGCACCCCTATGAACTGCCGGAAATCGTCGCCGTGCCGATCACGCGCGGTCTGCCGGCCTATCTGGACTGGCTGGCCGAGGAAACCGCCGCATGATCCGCCTGTTGCTGCTGCTGTTCGCCCTGCTCGTTTCGACGGCGCAGGCCGAGGAGGAATTCCTCGATCCGGCCATCGCCTTCAAGCCGAGCGCCAGGGCGCTCGACGGGCAGACCGTCGAGGTCGTTTTCGCCATCGCCAAGGGCTATTACCTGTACCGCGACAAGCTGCGCTTCGCCGCCGACGGCGAGGCGGCCCGCCTCGGCGCGCCGGAACTGCCCAGGGGCAAGGACAAGGACGACGACACCTTCGGCAAGGTCACGGTCTATTACGACGCCGCCGCCATCCGCCTGCCGGTCGAGCGCAACATCGGCGGGCCGCTGCCGCTGCGCCTTGCCATCACCTCGCAGGGCTGCGCCGACGCCGGCGTCTGCTACCCGCCGCAGACGCAGACCGTCAGCCTGACCCTGCCGGACCCGGCGGCGACGCCGAGCGCCCCGCCAGCGAGCGCAGGCGCCGGCGACGAAAGCGGGCTGATCGCCGCGACGCTGAAAAACGCCGGCTTCTGGGCCATCCTCGCCTTCTTCTTCGCCGCCGGCCTCGGCTTGTCGCTAACGCCCTGCGTGCTGCCGATGATCCCCATCCTCTCCGGCATCATCGCCGGCCAGGGCCAGCACGCCTCGCACGCCCGCGGCTTCGCGCTGTCGCTGATCTACGTGCTCGGCATGGCCCTGACCTACGCGCTGGCCGGCATCGCCGCCGGCCTCTCCGGCACGCTGCTGTCGGCGGCGCTGCAAAACGCCTGGGCGCTGGGCGGCTTCGCGCTGATTTTCGTGCTGCTGTCGCTGTCGATGTTCGGCTTCTACGAATTGCAAATGCCGACCGCGCTGCAGAGCAAGCTGTCCGAAGAATCCGGCCACTTGCAGGGCGGGCGCGGCGTCGGCGTCTTCCTGATGGGCGCGCTGTCGGCGCTGATCGTCGGCCCCTGCGTCGCCGCGCCGCTCGCCGGCGCGCTGCTCTACATCGGCCAGACCGGCGACGCCGTGCTCGGCGGCACGGCGCTGTTCGTCATGGCGCTCGGCATGGGCGCGCCGCTGATCGCCGTCGGCGTCGCCGGCGGTTCGCTGCTGCCCAGGACCGGCCCGTGGATGGAGGGCGTCAAGAAAGGCTTCGGCGTGCTGCTGCTGGCCACCGCGCTGTGGCTGGTGTCGCCGCTGCTGCCGCCGGCCCTGAACCTGTTCGGCTGGGCGCTGCTGCTCATCATCCCGGCGGTCTATCTGCACGCCCTCGACCCCCTGCCGCCGCAGGCGCGCGGCGGGCACCGCTTCTGGAAAGGCGTCGGCATCGTCATGCTGCTGACCGGCGCGGCGCTGCTGATCGGCGCCCTGGCCGGCGGGCGCGACCCGCTGCGGCCCCTGGCCGGCCTGCGCGCCAGCGCCCCCGCCGTTGCCGCCGCCCAACTGCCCTTCGCCCCGGTGCGCACGGTGGCGGAACTGGAAAGCCGCATCGCCGCCGCCGGGCAGCCGGTGATGCTTGATTTCTACGCCGACTGGTGCGTCTCGTGCAAGGAAATGGAGGCGACCACCTTCGCCGACCCGGCGGTGCAGCGGCAACTGGGCGACTTCGTGCTGCTCAGGAGCGATGTCACCGCCAACAGCGACGAGGACAAGGCGCTGCTCGCCCACTTCAGGCTGTTCGGCCCGCCCGGCATCGTGTTTTTCGACGCCGCCGGACGGCCGATCGACGCCGTGCGCATCGTCGGCTTCCAGGATGCCCCGGCCTTCCTGGGCAACCTGCAACGGGTCATCCGGGATTTTGTTTCACGTGAAACCGGACGCTGATCCGGGCTTCGCATCCTGGCCGGAGGCGCCATCAGCCAAAGCGGGAAAAATCCGGCTTGCGCTTTTCGATGAAGGCGGCAAAGGCTTCCCTGGCCTCGTCCAACTGCAATAGCTCGCTGAATCGCGCGCTTTCCCTGGCGATCGCATCGCGCGCCGCCTGCTGATGGCCCTCGCGCAACAAGCGGCGGCTCGCCAGCAGCGCGGTCGGCGGCTTGGCCGCGAGCTTCTTCGCCCAATCGAGCGCCTGCGAAAAAACCTGGGCATTGGGCAGCATGCGATTGACCAGCCCCGCCGCCAGCGCCGCCGGCGCATCGAAGGCTTCGCCGAGCAGCAGCCATTCGGCGGCGCGCGCCGCGCCGACGCGCTGCGCCAGCAGCAGGGTCGAGCCGCCTTCCGGGCAGATGCCGAGATTGACGAAGGGCAGGGCAAAGGTCGTCTGCTCGCCGCAGACGATCAGGTCGCAATGCAGCAGCAGGGTCGAGCCGATGCCGACGGCGGGGCCGCACACGGCGGCCAGCATCGGCTTCCCGATTTCGGGCAGCAGGCGCAGCAGACGCATCACCGGCGCCTCCGGGGTGAGCGGCGGATATTCGAGAAAATCGGCAATGTCGTTGCCCGCCGAAAAGGCCGTCTCGCTGCCGGCCAGCAAAATGCAGCGCACTCGCGCATCGCCATCGGCCGCGCGCAGCGCCTGCTCGAGCGCCTGATACATCACATGCGTCAGGGCATTTTTCTTTTCGGGGCGATGCAGGCGGATGACGCACACGCGATCGATGATTTCGGTCTGGATGAATTCGTTCATGATTGGTCGATGTAATGACAGGGAACAGCGGCAGGGAAAAGCGCAAGCGCCGTCTTTTACTGCATCCGCTCCCTGCCGTCCAGCCCGCTGCGGCGGCGTTCGAGCCAGGCGGCATGGCGGCGAAAGCATGGCAATATACGGACTCGGCATGATTTGCGAGCGTGGCATGGCTTATTTCATTGGCGTTCGGCGCTGGCTGGCGCGCTGGAGGCGACTGGCCGGGTTTGCCGCGATGATCGTGGCCGCCGCGCTGTCGCCCGCCTGTTACGACCGCCGCAACGGGCGCGCTCTGGCGGCGGTGTTCTGCCTCGGCGCCTGGCAGACGCTGCCCGGCTATCTGCTGGCCAGCATTCTGCTCGGCGTCGTGCTGACGCATATCGTCGCCGTCACCAGCGCCAGTTACGGCCTGTCGCATCTGGCGCTGGAGGCGGTGGTCCGCGTCCTGCTGCTGGAATTGACGCCGCTCGCGGCGGCGCTTTTCGTCGCCCTGCGCCTGGCGCCGGCGACCATCCAGCGCCTGGCCCGCCCCGCCGGAACGCCGCCGGCCGGTCTTCGCCGCTTGCTGCCCGATGTCGTCGGGGCCGCCGCCGCCGTGCTGGCGCTGGCGGTGTTCGGCGGCATTGCCGCGCTGATCGTCGCTTATCTGGTGGTGCATGGCTTCAGCCCGTGGGCGCTGGCCGCTTACGCGCGACTGATCGGCCAGGTGTTCGACCCGGCGACGGCGCTGGTTTTCACGGTCAAGCTGCTGCTGTTCGCCGCCGTCGTCGGGCTGGCTCCGGCCACCGTCGCCGCCGAGGCGGTCGCGCTCGACCCGGCGCGCCGCCAGATGCGGGTCATGGCCCGCCTGCTGGCGCTGCTGATCCTGATCGAAGCCGCCCTGCTGGCGCTGCCCCGTCTTTAGGAACTTCCATGTCCACACCCGAACCGCCCTTCATTACGCCGGATATTCCCCATGCGCCGCAAAAAGCCGCCGCGCTGCTGACGCTGACGCTGCTGGCGGCGCTTGCTTTCGCGCTGTTCGTGCTGAACGCCCGCGGCGTGTTCGAGCCGCATCGGCGCCTCACCCTGGCCGCCGACAGCGCCGAGGGGGTCAGCGTCGGCAGCGATCTGAGCTTCTCCGGCTTCGCCATCGGCCGCGTCGTCCGCATCGAACTCGGCGAGGACGGCAAGGCGCTGTTCCACATCGACATACCGGAGAGGGAAGCGCGCTGGCTGCGCGCTTCCTCGGTCTTTACGCTGGAACGCGGCATGGTCGGCGGCGCCAGCCTGCGCGCCTTCAGCGGCATGCTCGACGATCCGCCGCTGGCCGACGGCGAGCGCCGCGACGTGTTGAGCGGCGACATGGCCGCCGGCGTGCCGCAGTTGGTCAACGGCATCCAGCAACTGGTCGCCAATCTCGAACGCCTGACCGCCGAGCAATCGGCGCTGGCTGCAAGCCTCGACAATCTGCGCCAGTTCAGCGCCGCGCTGAATAGCCGTTACGGCGCGCTGGAAGCCCTGCTCGGCGGCGAGCGCAACGCCCGCCAGATCATCACCGCCGTGGAACGCGCCAACGTCCTGCTGGCCAACGCCAACGCCCGGCTGTTCGAGCAGGGCGGCGTCAGCGACGAGGCTCAAGCGGCGCTGCGCGAATTGACGCAACTGCTGGCCGACAGCCGCGCCGGCCTGAAGAAGGCCGACGCCATTCTGGCCGATGTCCAGAGCGTCGCCGCCAACGCCAGCGCCGCCAGCGGCGACCTCGACGCCCTGCGCAACGAGGTGGAGGCGGCGCTGCGCCGGATCAACGCGCTGACCGAGCAACTCAACCAGAAATGGCCGTTCGCCAGGGAAAGGGAGCTGAAACTGCCATGAAACGCCTGCTTGCCGCGCTGGCCGCCGCCAGCCTGCTGGGCGCCTGCGCCGCCCCGTCGTCGCCGCGCTGGCTGCTGGAAACCGGCAGCGCCCTTGATGCCTGGCGCGAGGCCTATCTGAACGGCGATGACCGCGCCGCCAGCCACGAACTGGCGCTGGCCCGGCGCGAAGTGGGACGCACCGGCGACGCCATCCAGATGGCCAGGGTCGAACTGAGCGTCTGCGCCGCGCAGGCCGCCAGCCTGGCCGCCGCCGGCTGCCCCGGCTTCCCGCCGCTGGCGGCCGACGCCGGCGCGGCGGAACGCGCCTACGCCGCCTGGCTCAACGGCGAACCCGTCAGCCCCGGCCTGCTGCCCGCCAGCCAGCGCCCGGCCGCGCAAAGCGGCCAAAGCGCCGATCTGGCGGCCATCGCCGATCCGCTGTCACGCCTACTCGCCGCCAGCATGCTGCGCCTTCAAGGCCGCCTGCCCGACGACGCCCACGCCATCGCCATCGACACCGCCGCCGCGCTCGGCTGGCGCCGCCCGCTGCTGGCCTGGCTGGCCGCCGACCGCGAGCGCCTGCTGGCCCACGGCGAAACCGCCAGCGCCGCCGAACGGCAACGGCGCATCGAGCGCATCGTGGCATCAGGCAGCCGGTGAGCGTCCCATGAGAATTTCAAATCGAGGCGAACCGCGCCTCATTGCAGCCGGCGGCAGACGGCCGCCGTGAATTCGGCGCAGTTGGCCTTGCCGCCCAGATCCGGGGTGCGCGTCCGATCCTCGTTGAGCGCCGCCGCGACGGCGGCGCGCAAGCGCGACGCCTCGGCTGCCTTGCCGATGTGCTCGAGCAGCAACGCGCCAGCGAAAAGAAGGGCCACGGGATTGGCGATTCCCTTGCCGGCAATGTCGGGAGCCGAACCGTGCACCGGCTCGAACAACGCCAGCCGTTCGCCAAAATTGGCGCCGGGCGCCATGCCCAGCCCTCCGGTCACGCCGGCGGCAAGATCCGACAGAATATCGCCGAACATGTTGGTGGTGACGATCATGTCGAAGCGCTCCGGCGTCATTGCGAGCTTCATGGCGCAGGCGTCGACGATCATCTCCTCCATCACGAAACGGCCGCTGTAAGCGCCTTGGTAAAGATCGCGGGCGGTTTCGAGAAAAATGCCGGACAGGATCTTCAGAACATTCGCCTTGTGCACGACGGTGACCCTTTTTCTGCCGTGTTCGACGGCATAGTCGAACGCAAAGCGCAGTATCCGCTCGCAGCCCTTTCGGGTGTTGTAGGCCGTTGCCACGGCCACCGCCCGCTGGTCGTCGCCAACGGCGACATAGCTTTCCTGCGCCGCATAAAGCCCCTCGGTGTTCTCGCGCACCACGACGATATCCAGCGGCGCCCGGCCCGGTTCCGCCAGGAGGGCGCGGTTCGGGCGAAGGTTCGCAAAAAGCTGGAACTCATGGCGCAGCCTGACCAGCGGCGAACGAAAGCCGCCGGCCAGGGGAGTCTGAACAGGCCCCTTGATGGCAAGGCCGGTGCGCCGCAGGCTGGCCATCGTTTCGTCAGGAAGCGCCTCGCCCGCCAGCTCGAAAGCATTGGCCCCCATCGTTGCCCGCTCCCAGATCACGGGCCGGCCCAGAGACTCGAATACCGCAATCAACGCCGCCGTGATTTCCGGCCCGATGCCGTCCCCTTCGATCAGCGTGACCGGCGTTTTGTCTGATTTGTGTTGGTTCATGGGTGTCATGGTAGTTTCAGCCGTGCGTTCTTGAGCGTCAGCGCCGGGTACTTCCTCAGCATATGACACTACTTCCCGATGCAAAAGCGGCTGAAAATGACGCCGAGCAGGTCGTCGGCGGTGAATTCGCCGGTGATTTCGCCGAGCGAGTGCTGGGCGAGGCGCAGTTCTTCGGCGAATAGTTCGAGGGCGGGCGGGCAGGTTTCGATGGTGGCCCGGGCGGCTTCGATGTGTTGTCCGGCCTGGGTCAGTGCGCGCAGGTGGCGTTCGCGGGCGATGAAGACGTCCTCGCTTTGCTGCCAGCCGGCGATGCGCAGCAGTTCGGCGCGCAGCAGTTCGATGCCTTGCCGGGTTCTGGCGGACAGCGAGATGGCGACCGCGTTGCCGTGCTCGTCGTGTTCGTCGTGGCGTTCCGGGGGGCGGCCGGCGAGGTCGATCTTGTTGTAGATGGTGATGCGCGCCAGTCCGGCCGGCAGGCGGGCGAGGATTTCCCGGTCGGCGGCGGCGACGCCGTCGCGGGCGTCGACCAGCAGCAGCAGCGCGTCGGCCCGGGCGATTTCCCGCCAGCTTCTTGCGATGCCGAGCCGTTCGACTTCGTCCTCGGTGTCGCGCAGGCCGGCGGTGTCGATGATGTGCAGCGGGATGCCCTCGATCTGGATGGTGGAGTGCAGGGCGTCGCGGGTGGTGCCGGCGATGGCGGTGACGATGGCCCGTTCTTCGCCGGCCAGGCAGTTGAGCAGCGAGGATTTGCCGACGTTGGGCTGGCCGGCGAGGACGACGTTGAGGCCGCTTTGCAGCAGCCGCCCCTGGCCGGCGCGCGCGAAGATTCCGGCCAGTTCGCGGCGCAGCTTTTCGAGGCGGCCGAAGGCGTCGGCGGCTTCGATGAAGTCGATGTCTTCATCGGGGAAATCGAGGCTGGCTTCGACCAGCATGCGCAACTGGGTCAGTTCGTCGGTCAGGCCGTGGATGGCGCGGGAGAATTCGCCGTGCAGCGAACGGGCCGCCGAGCGGGCGGCGCTGGCGGTGGCGGCGTCGATCAGGTCGGCGATGGCTTCGGCCTGGGCGAGATCGATCTTGCCGTTGAGGAAGGCGCGGCGGCTGAATTCGCCGGGTTCGGCGAGCCGGGCGCCGAGGTCGAGGCAGCGGGCGAGCAGGAGTTGCAGCACGACCGGGCCGCCGTGGCCGTGCAGTTCGAGCACGTCCTCGCCGGTGAAGGAATTGGGCGCGGGAAAATGGAGCAGCAGGCCGCTGTCGATGAGGCTGCCGTCGGCGGCGCGAAAGTCGGCCAGGGCGGCGTGGCGCGGCGCCGGCGTCTTGCCGCACAGCGCCAGGGCCAGGGGGGCCAGATCGTCGCCGGAAAGGCGGATGACGCCGATGCCGCCGCGGCCGGGGGCCGTGGCGATGGCGGCGATGGTATCGGCGCTGCTCACCCCGCCCGCCTCCCGCGTCTTACGCCTTGGCGTCGTTGGCCGCCTTGCCGCCGGCTTCCATCATGCGCGTGATCTGCCATTGCTGGGCGATCGACAGCACGTTGTTGACGACCCAGTAGAGCACGAGGCCGGCGGGGAACCAGAGGAACATGACGCCGAAGATGAAGGGCATGGCGGTCATCACCTTGGCCTGGATGGGGTCCGGCGGCGTCGGGTTGAGTTTCATCTGGACGATCATCGAGACGATCATGATGACCGGCAGGATGAACCAGGGGTCGCGCGAGGCCAGGTCGCCGATCCACAGTATCCACGGCGCGCCGCGCATCTCGACGGCGCCGAGCAGCACCCAGTAGAGGGCGATGAATACCGGTATCTGGATCAGGATGGGCAGGCAGCCGCCGAGCGGGTTGACCTTTTCCGTCTGGTACAGCTTCATCATTTCCTGGTTCAGGCGCTGCTTGTCGTCGCCGTAGCGTTCCTTCAGTTGCGCCAGGCGCGGCGTGAGCACGCGCATCTTTGCCATCGACTTGTAGGAAGCCGCCGACAGCGGGAAGAACAGCGCCTTGATGATGACCGTCAGCACGACGATGGCCCAGCCCCAGTTGCCGACGATGCCGTGGATGAATTGCAGCGCCCAGAAGATGGGCGCGGCGACCACGGTCAGCCAGCCGTAATCGACGACCAGATCGAGGCCGGGCGCGATCTGCTTGAGCGCCGCCTGCTCCTGCGGGCCGGCGAACAGCCGGACGGCGACGGCGCCGGTGCCGCCGGGGGCGATTTCGGCGACCGGCACGATGACGCCGGCCTGGAATACGTGCGAATTGTCGAGCTTGCGCGCGTAGAACTCGCGTGGCGTCTTGTCGGCCGGCACCAGGGCGGCGACGAAGTAATGCTGGACCATCGCCACCCAGCCGTTATCGGCGGTCTTGTTGAATTTGGCGCTGTTGGCGGCGATGTCGGAGAAGGTGAGCTTCTGGTACTTGCCTTCCTCGGTATACACGGCGGGGCCGGTGAAGGTCGACACCATGCGCGTTTCGCCTTCCGGCGCCTGGTCGTCGCGCTGGATCTGGAAATAGGCGTGCGGCGCGATGGGCTGCTCGCCGGCATTGCCGATTTCCCAGGCGATGTCGATCAGGTAGGAATTGCGGTGGAAGGTCAGAATCTTGGCGATCTTGCCGCCGTTCGGACCGTCGGCTTCCAGGCGCACTTGCAGTTGCTCGGCGCCCTCGGCCAGTTCGGCCGGCCCGGCGACGCGGCGAAAGGCCGAGCGGTGGGTCGGCAGGTCGTCGCCGATCAGGCCGCTTTGCGCGAAGTACTGGTGCTTGTCGTCGAACAGCACGAAGTTCTTGTCCCTGGCGTCCTTTTCCTTGTGCTTGAACAGTTCGAGGCGGACGATGTCGCCGCCCTGGGCCGAAATGGTCGCCTGCAGCAGGTCGGTGGCGATGGTGAAGGTTTCGGCCGCCGCCGCGGGCGCGGCGCCGGCGGCGGGCGGCGCGACGCCCCTGGCTTGCAGGCTGGCGCTCGGCTGCGGCGCGGCGCCGCCGGGCGCGGCCGCCGGCGCGCCGGACTCGGCAACGGCTGCCGGTTTCGGCTGGTTGTATTTCTGCCAGTTCTCCCACAGCATGAAACTGGAGAAGGCGAAGATCATTATCAGGATCAGGCGACGAGTGTCCATGAACGGCCCATGCAATCAATCGATTAGTCGAATCAGGGTAGCGGATCGTACCCGCCCGGATGCCACGGGTGGCAGCGGCAGATGCGCTTCGCGCCCAGCCAGCCGCCCTTCATGGCGCCGTGTTTCTGTACTGCTTGCGCCGTATATTCCGAACAGCTCGGCACATAACGGCAGCTTCGCCCCAGGAGGGGACTGAGCGCGTATTGATAGACGCGGATCAGGCCGATCAGCAGGCGCTTCATGAGCTTTCCCGCGGCAGCCTGGCCAGCAGCGCGGCGAAATCGCCGGCCAGCAGGCCGGCGTCGAGGCTTTCCGGCTTCACCGCCAGGCGGGCGACCAGATCGACGGCCGGCAAGCCGGCGCGGCGCAGACGGAACTGTTCGCGCAACACCCGCTTGCAGCGGTTGCGGTCGACGGCCCGTTTCAGGAACTTCTTGCCGACCACCAGGCCGAGCCGGGCATCGTCCGCCGCGCCAACGCGCGGCTGGTAATGCAGCATCAGCAGTTTGCCGCGCAGCGTCTTCCTGAAACCAAAAACGGATGAGAATTCATCCGTTTTTGTCAGGCGATGGCGTCTGGCGAAACTCCGGTCCACCCCGCCGGTTGTCCGGGTCAAACGCCCAGACGCTTGCGGCCCTTGGCGCGGCGGGCGGCGATCACGGCCCGGCCGCCCTTGGTGCGCATACGGACCAGGAAGCCATGGGTGCGCTTGCGGCGCACGACCGACGGTTGATACGTGCGTTTCATGTTGGTAATCCCTTGATGTATTGAGAAAAACATGTGATTACACCGCGTTTGCCACGGGTCTGTCAAGTTCATTTATTTTGCAGAGCTGTGGATAACTTTCGGCGCGAAGGGTAGAATGGCACCCTCCACGGGACGCCGGACGGCCCCGTGAAATTGTTGAAAATAATATTCAAATCAGACAAATAACAAATTTCTGCCAGGGTCTTTGGGCAGTCGGGAGAATCTTCGGCAATGACGGATTTCTGGGAATCCTGTTTGCAGCGTTTTGAACAGGAACTGCCCGCGCAACAGTTCAACACCTGGATCAAGCCGCTTCGCCTGGAAGGCGGGGACGGCGCGACGGCGGACGGACTGCGCCTGATCGCGCCGAACAGCTTCGTCCTGAAATGGGTGCGCGACCGCTATCTGGCACGCATTGAGGACTACGGCCGCGCCTTTTTCCCGGAACCGGTCAACATCGCGCTGGTCATCGGCAATGGCCGCGCCGAGCCGCCGGCGCGCGCCGAGGCCGACAGCGAGGCCGAGGCGGAGGCCGCGCCTGCCGAGGCGCCGGCCAAGGCGGGCAAGGCCGCCAGGGGCAGGGAAAAATCCCGCGCCAACGGTAGTGAAAAGCCCAATCTGCTGCCCAATTTCACCTTCGACAACCTGGTCGTCGGCAAGGCCAACGATCTGGCCAGGGCCGCCGCCATCCAGGTCGCCCACAATCCGGGCGGCGCCTACAATCCGCTGTTCATCTACGGCGGCGCCGGGCTGGGCAAGACCCACCTGATCTACGCCATCGGCAACGCCATCGTCGCCGAGAACCCGGACTGGGTGGTGCGCTACGTCCATACCGAGGATTATTACGGCGACGTGGTGCGCGCCTATCAGCAGAAATCCTTCGACAGCTTCAAGCGCGCCTATCGCGCTCTCGACGTGCTGCTGCTCGACGACGTGCAGTTTTTCAGCGGCAAAAGCCGTTCGCAGGAGGAGCTGTTCTACCTGGTCAATATGATGATCGAGGCCAGGAAGCAGATCATCGTCACCTGCGACACCTACCCGAAGGACATCAACGGCCTCGACGACCGGCTGGTGAGCCGCTTCGACTGGGGCCTGACGGTGCAGATCGAGCCGCCGGAACTGGAGATGCGCGTCGCCATCCTGAAAAAGAAGGCCGAGGCCGAGAACATCCGCCTCGACGACGAAGTCGCCTTTTTCATCGCCAAGCATCTGCGCTCCAATGTCCGCGAACTGGAAGGGGCGCTGAAGAAGGTGCTGGCCTATTCCTCCTTCCACGGCCGCGCCATCGCGCTCGATCTGGCCAAGGAGGCGCTGAAGGATCTGGTCGGCTCGGTGCGCAACGTCGGCATCGACAATATCCAGAAAACCGTCGCCGACTATTACAAGATCAAGGTCGCCGACCTGTTTTCCAAGAAGCGCACGCGCGCCATCGCCCGACCCCGGCAACTGGCGATGTGGCTGTGCCGTGAAATCACCTCGCACAGCTTTCCCGAAATCGGCGACGCCTTCGGCGGCCGCGACCACACCACGGTGATCCACGCGGTCAAGACCATCGATTCCCTGCGCCTGAAGGAAAGCGAGCTGAATCACGATCTTCACGTGCTGCTGCAGGTGCTCAAGGGATGAGCCTGTCGACAAGTCTGTGGGCAAGCTGTCCGCCTTTTGTGGAACGAACGCGCTTTTGCGGTTTGTGGGAAAATTGTCCAGATTCGATCCACAGCCAATCCAGAGGCTTTCCAAGAGCCGGATTTTGATCGTAAGCAACTGAAAACAATCGGTTATTTCGTGTTATCCACAGAACTGTTCCCGATATAGTCTATAGAGGAAGTTTATTTATGGTTCTTATTAAATGCCAAAGAGACACGCTTCTCGCCCCCTTGCAGTCCGTGTCGGGAATCGTCGAACGCCGCCATACCCTGCCGATCCTGTCCAACGTGCTGCTGGAAAAACGCGGCGAGCGCCTGACCCTGCTGGCGACCGACATCGAGATCCAGATCACCACGGTGACCGACGGCGCGTTTGGTGACGGCGACGGTGCCATCACCGTCGGCGCCCGCAAGCTGCAGGAGATCCTGCGCTCGCTGCCGGAAGGCGCCGAAACCAGCCTGATCCTCGAAGACAAGCGCTTGCAGGTGCGCGCCGGCAAGAGCCGCTTCAGCCTGCAGACGCTGCCCGCCGACGACTTCCCGCGCATGACGCTGAGCGAGGGCGACACCCGGCAATTCCAGATTTCGCAAAAAGCCTTCCGCCAGTTGCTGGGCAAGACCCAGTACAGCATGGCGGCGCAGGATGTCCGCTATTACCTGAACGGCCTGCTGCTGCTGGTCGATGGCAAGGAATTGCGCGCCGTGGCCACCGACGGCCATCGCCTGGCCTACGCCAGCGTCGCCATCGACGCCGAATTGCCGCGCCAGGAACTGATCCTGCCGCGCAAGATCGTGCTCGAACTGAACCGCCTGCTGGTCGATAGCGACGAGCCGCTGACCATCACGCTGGCCGCCAATCAGGCGCGCTTCGCCTTCGGCTCGGTGGTGCTGGTGTCCAAGCTGATCGACGGCAAATTCCCGGATTACGAGCGGGTCATCCCGGCCAGCCTGCGCAACCATCTGGTGATCGCCCGCTCGACGCTGATGCAGGCGATGCAGCGCGCCGCCATCCTGACCAATGAAAAATTCCGCGGCATCCGCGTGGTGCTGGCCGACAACAGCTTGAAGCTGATCGCCGCCAATGCCGAACAGGAAGAAGCGCAGGAGGAAATCGAGGTCGCTTACGGCGGCGAGGCCATCGATGTCGGCTTCAACGTCGGCTATCTGCTCGACGTGCTGAACAATGTCCATACCGACGACGTGCAGTGGAGTTTCAACGACGCCAGTTCCAGCGCCCTGATCACGGTGCCGGGCAACGACCGCTTCAAGTACGTCATCATGCCGATGCGCATCTGACTGGCGTATTTTCCGGCTGCTCCAAGGCTTGCCCGCCGGGCAAGCCCGAATTGTTTCACGTGGAACCAAAATAATGAGTGAAGAAAACAGCGCCCCGGACGCCGCGCCGGCCTACGGCGAATCCAGCATCCAGATACTCGAGGGCCTGGAGGCCGTCAGAAAGCGTCCCGGCATGTACATCGGCGACACTTCGGACGGCACCGGCCTGCACCATCTGGTGTTCGAGGTCGTCGACAACTCGATCGACGAAGCGCTGGCGGGCTATTGCGACGACATCATCGTCACCATCCACCCGGACAACTCCATTTCGGTCATCGACAACGGCCGGGGCATCCCGACCGGCGTCAAGATGGACGACAAGCACGAGCCGAAGCGCTCGGCGGCTGAAATCGCGCTCACCGAACTCCATGCCGGCGGCAAGTTCAACCAGAATTCCTACAAGGTGTCCGGCGGCCTGCACGGCGTCGGCGTGTCCTGCGTCAATGCGCTGTCGAAATGGCTGCGCCTGACCATCCGCCGCGACGGCAAGCGCCATTTCGTCGAATTCAATCGCGGCGCGCCGATCGACCGCG
>Ga0209628_10001212_pt1 | contig 16413 bp, 14 predicted proteins | sample TergutCu122P4_FD_187285 | JGI IMG/M metagenome (GOLD analysis project Ga0209628, IMG submission 187285) | Cubitermes ugandensis P4 segment gut microbial communities from Kakamega Forest, Kenya - Cu122 P4 (SPAdes) (version 2) | ecosystem: Host-associated > Arthropoda: Insects > Digestive system...
CGTCAAGTATTTATCATTGTTGGCTCATGCAAAACTACTGAATTTGGTTTCATATAAAAACAAGACGATTGGCGACCTTACAAAGCCCGATAAGGTTTTGCTCAATAATACCAATTTGTCGTACTTATATGGCGAAAACGCTAACATGGGCAGTGCAAGAGAAACATTTTTTGTCAATCAATTAAATGCAGTTGCCGATGTTATTCTTGCACCGCAAGGCGATTTTATGGTAGAAAACTATACTTTTGAGGTTGGCGGAAAGAGAAAAACGTTTGACCAAATCAAAGACATTCCAAACAGTTTTGTCGTGACAGACGATATTGAAATTGGACATAAAAACAAAATACCACTTTGGCTGTTCGGGCTGCTATATTGAAATTATGTGCAAGTATTAACACGAAAAAAGGTCAATATATTTCAGGACAAGACAACATAAAAATATGGCTGCATCTGTTTATTCTTCCGTCACACTTTCCAACGGCTTGCGGGTGGTTTATTTGCCTTCCGATTCGCCCGTAACTTACTGCGGATTGGTAATCAACACCGGCACACGGGACGAACAGTCCTATCAATCCGGATTGGCGCATTTCGTGGAACACATGCTGTTTAAAGGAACCGAAAAACGAAAATCGTGGCACATTCTCAACCGGATGGAAAGCGTGGGCGGCGAACTGAATGCCTATACTACGAAAGAAGAAACATTTCTCTACACTGCATGTTTGTCGGACGATACTGAACGGGCAGTGGAATTGTTGTCCGATTTGGCTTTTCACTCCCAATTTCCCGAATCGGAAATAGATAAGGAACGGGAAGTTGTACTGGATGAAATTCATTCGTATGAAGACAATCCTTCCGAAGCATTGTTCGACGAGTTTGAGAATATCCTGTTTAAAGGAAGCCCGATGGGGCATCTGATTTTAGGAGAAGAAACAAGTCTCCGAACATTTACCTCCGCCACTTGCCGTACTTTTGCCGATGCTTTTTATCATCCGGAGAATATGGTTTTCTTTTTTTACGGGAAAACGCCCTGGACGAAAATCATTCGTTTAGCAGAAAAATATTTGGGCGAGAAGCGAAATTCGAGTTCGATAGCAAAAAGGATACGGCCGGAGTGGATTGTGCCGGTGCAGAAGAAAGTCGATAAAGATTTGCATCAATCGCACGTTATGCTGGGTAGTCGCGGATACGGCTTACACGATGATAACCGAATCGGACTATACCTGTTGAATAATATATTAGGCGGTCCGGGCATGAACAGTCGTTTGAATGTGGTATTGCGCGAAAAACAAGGCTTGGTTTATACAGTTGATTCCACGATAACTTCTTACAGTGATACGGGAGTGTTTGCTGTTTATTTTGGATGCGACCACGAATCGTTGGATAAATGCCTCCGGTTGACATACAAAGAATTGAAACGTTTGCGTGATAAAGCGTTGACTTCCTCTGGTCTCCATGCTGCGGTCAAACAGTTGAAAGGACAAATGGGCATTTCGAGCGATCACCGCGAAAATGTAGCGTTGGCATTGGGTAAGAGTTTTTTGCATTACAACCGATACGACAGTTTGCCGGAAGTATATGAAAAGATAGACGCATTAACTGCCAATCAACTATTGGAAATAGCCAACGAAGTGTTCGACGAAAGCAAGTTATTTAGTTTGATTTTCGAATAATCAATGTTGACGGCATATCCTGCAAAGCCTCTTTCTCATATTCGGAAATATTTATCCAGGTATCATAGCTAATCAACATAAAATTGTGGTTTGATAAAAAGGACGGCGAGAGCCCTGTCGATCGCAGAAAAGTCGTCTGCGGATAGGCGTTCAAAAATTCGCGCAGTTTTTCTTCTTCTGACTGATTTTTAGAGACCACATCACCCAATTCGGAAATGGCTACTTTCGCTCCGTTGAAAGCCATTAAATTTTTCGCATAGTGAAGGAGGAAAACATCCTGCGGCTTTTGCAGCACGACTACTACATCGGTTGCCCGTTCAAAATCACGATTGACAAAGACTCCGACAGCCCCGTGCGATTCTTCAATAAATTGTCGGGTTTTGTCTTTCAATAAATCGCCAGGATAAAACCATTTGTGGTGCCGTTTGGCTGCTTGAATATCCTGCGGCAGAGCCGACATCGAAAGTCCGGCACCAACTAACAGGAAGTCGAACCCTTCTTCGTTCATCCGCTCCACGATATACCCGCTCACATCGTTCGTTACATCGTATCGGGTCTCGATAGGGAATCCGAGTTTTCGAGCCTCTTCCAAAATGGGAGCGAAACTGACCTCTTCAAAATTGCCGGTATGAATGGGGTTGATTTCTGTTCCAACGGTTAAGTGTAAAGCCGTAACTTCCGGACTTCGTTCTTCCTTGAAAAATATCTGTTGGGCAACGTTCAATAAAACTTTTCCATTGATGGCTCTACCGAACGAAAGCAATATCCGGAAATGTTTGTTCTTTTCCCGAATGGCAACGGGTTGTTTGGCACGATAACACCATTCGATGAAACTCAACAGCGGACCGGTCATAAACGTGGTAACCAAAGTCATCAAAACCAGCATGGCAAAAACCGGAGGCGAAAGAATTTTCATTTCGTATCCAATGGTCAGAACAATTAATTCCATCAAGCCACGGGTATTCATTAACGCGCCCAGCATCCAACTGTTTTTCCACGATTCGCCGGAAAAGCGGGCAGGGATAATCGTTCCGGTTATTTTCCCAAAAATAGCGACAGCGATAAATACTCCGCAGAACAACCATTCTTGCGGAGTATTGATTAATCCGATTTCGGTTTTCAATCCAGTAGAAACGAAGAAAAGCGGGAGGAAAATAGTCAGCGCTACGTCTTCCACTTTTTCCGTCATAATTTTTCGGAATTGAATATTGGATGGCATAATAAGACCCGCTACAAATGCACCGAACAAAGCATGAATACCCAACAGTTCGGTAAGATAAGCCGACGAAATTAAGATAAGAAACATTGCCGCCACAATCGTTTTATTCAGCACTTCCTTGTTGTGATACAGGTTTCCAATAATATTAAGAAACGGACGCAAAACAAAGAAAGTAAATGCGATAAACAATCCGGTAAACAGGATGGTATAAATGGCTCCCGACAACGTTCCCGTTTGAGTGATTGCGATTACAACAGCCAATAGGCACCAAGCCAAAACATCGCCACTGGCGGCACTGGTTAAGGATAAAGTTCCCAAATGCGATTTGGTAAGCCGCTTTTCCTGAATAATCCGTGCCAACACAGGAAAGGCCGTGATGCTCATCGAAATGCCAATGAATAAAGCATAAGAAAGAAACGTCGTTGTCTGTACACCATAATACGGATAAGTAAAATAGGCAACCGCTACTCCGCATAAAAACGGGAAAAAGATTCCGGTTTGACTGATCAAAACAGTTTTCCTGAATGTTTTCCGCACTTCCCCAAGATCTAACTCCATGCCAATGACGAACATGAAGAAAATCAATCCTATCTGACTTAAAATTGTAATATTTCCCAAGGTTTCGGGCGAAAAGAGAAAATTAAAAACACCCGGAAAGAAAAACCCAAGTATGGAAGGGCCTAACACAATACCGGCTAAAATTTCTCCAACTACCGATGGTTGTCCGATTTTAACGAACAAAGATCCCAAAATTCGGGCGATAAACAGGATAGCGATGACTTGCAGCAACAGCATAACTACCGGTGTTTGAAGCTGTCCGGTCAACGAGTGTGTGAAAAGGGCGAATCCTTCGGAAAAAAATTGAGAAACCGTTCCCGAATGTGCATTAGTTGCTCGAATCCCATCCAACAGGTCTCCCAACCGGATAAATCCGTACATTCCAATACCACATATCAGCAACATCCCGATGTAGAAAAGGAGCGTTTTATTCCCTTTGCCCATTGTGTTTCTCTTAAAGATGTTTGCAAAGTTATTAATTTTTGCTGTTTCTCCAAAATCCATTACCTTTGCATTTGTAATTTCAAATTGCTTTCAATATGAACAAATGTGAAGAGGCACTCAGCAAATTCGACTTGGATATACAGGACGAAGACATTAGTCGGAAAACAGCCGAGATTGTCGCCAAAGCGAAAGAAAACCATACGCCCGAAGTGTTACGATTTTTGTATTCCTGTATCGATTTAACTTCCTTAGGTTCGGAAGACTCGAAAGAAAGTATTTGGAAATGGATCGAAACGGTAAACGATTTCGACGGATCGCACGAAGATATACATAATGTAGCCGCCGTTTGTGTTCATCCCAATTTTGTGGAGACCGTTCGTGAAACCTTGCGGGCGGATGTGAAAATTGCTGCTGTCGCCGGCGGATTTCCATCTTCCCAAACTTTTCAAGAGGTGAAAATCGCCGAAGTTTCTTTGGCTGTAGCCGATGGTGCTGAAGAAATTGATATTGTGCTGAATTGCGGCGAATTTTTGGATAACAATTTTGATGCAGTAACCGAGGAAATCATGGAATTGAAAGATGCCTGCCGTGATGCTTGTCTCAAAGTTATCCTCGAAACCGGATTATTGAAGACAGCCGCTCGCATCCGGACAGCCGCTGTTTTGGCCATGTATTCGGGGGCCGATTTTATCAAAACGTCCACCGGTAAGGTTTACCCCGGCGCCACTCCCGAAGCCGCTTACGTGATGTGCAAAACCATCCGTGAATATTATCGTTTGCATAACAAAAAAACAGGCATCAAAGTGTCGGGAGGTATCCGCACAACCGAAGACGCGGTGATTTATTACACTTTGGTAAAAACCATTCTGGGGGATGAATGGCTGACGCCCGAATATTTTCGGATTGGCGCCAGCAGTTTAGCCGACAGCCTAATTGCAAATATAGAATCATGAATCTTGCGTTTGTCTTTTTCCGAAAATTTTGGATAAGTATCCTGCTTTATACTGTTATTTTGGTGTTGTGTTTTATGAATACAGCGTCTTTGCCCAAATCGCCCATGCCTAATTTCGACAAATTTGTACACTTTTTAATGTTTATGGGATTGTCGGGAGCCGCATTTTTCGATAATACGCGTTATTTGCGCCAATCAATCAGGAAACGGCGAATCTTTTGGGGATCTTTCCTGTTACCTGTTCTAATGGGTGGATTGATTGAAATTACACAAAGATATTTTGGCCGCACCGGCGATTGGTTCGATTTTTTCTCTAATGTTATCGGCACTCTGATTGGAATACTGATTTGCTTATTGATTAATCATTTTTTGAAGCCGGCAACCAATGGGTAAACGGAGATGAAAATCGCGGCATTGGTATCGGGAGGAGTGGACAGTTCAGTCGTAGTACATCAACTGAAAGAAGCCGGTTACGACCCTGTTATCTTCTATATTAGAATAGGCATGGAGGACAAAGATGGATATATCGACTGCCCGGCGGAAGAAGACATCGAAATCACAACATTTATTGCTAAAAAATACGGTTGTCGTATGGAAGTGGTTTCCCTTCACGAAGAGTATTGGGAAAAAGTTGTCGGCTATACCATTGATGCCGTACGTCGTGGCTTAACTCCGAATCCCGACATGATGTGCAACAAACTCATCAAATTTGGGGTCTTTGAAGAAAAATGGGGACACGAATTCGACCGAATCGCGACGGGTCATTATGCTACCACTACCGAAATAGATGGAAAAGTTTGGCTTTCTACTGCTGCCGACAAGATTAAAGATCAAACCTATTTTTTGGGACAAGTCGATTATTTACAGGTGGCCAAACTGATGTTTCCCATCGGACACTTACAGAAAAGTGAAGTGAGGGCCATCGCAGCCGCTCAAAACTTGCCCAGCGCTATGCGCAAAGACAGTCAGGGAATCTGTTTTTTAGGAAAAATTGATTACAACGATTTTATTAGGCGTTACTTAGGCGAATTTCCGGGTGAAATTGTGGAATGGGAAACCGGAAAAGTAGTAGGCGAACACAAAGGTTATTGGTTTCACACTATTGGACAACGTAAAGGGCTGTATCTTAGTGGGGGCCCGTGGTTTGTTATCAAAAAAGATATGCAAAGCAATATCATCTATGTATCCAATGGATACGATCCGGAAACTCAATATGGAAAGACGGTAAACTTGCAAGGATTTCATTTTATTACCGGAGATATTTGGGGCGATTTTTCGGATGAGAAATCCATTGCCTTCAAAATACGCCATACGCCCGAATTTACGTTTGGTACGTTTCGGCGCATTGGCGATGTCTATCGTATTACTTCGGACGACAAAATACAGGGTATCGCCGCCGGACAGTTTGGCGTGATTTATGACAGGGACTGCCGCCTTTGTTTGGGTAGCGGAATGATTCTTGAGTAGGATTTCAGGATTTTGTTTTAACCAATAATTGATGTCCAATTCGGCAAAAAACACACTTTTTTCGATCGCAATACTCTTTACGAAGTTGAATAAGTGCTTGGCTGTCGCCGGCATGAGCAATTTTTACTCCTGCTCTGTCGAAAGTGTTTACGATATGATTTTTTTCACGAGGGATCGTTTCTAATAAATCGAAGGCTTTTTGCATAAAATGTTCCTGATTTTTCTTTTTTCCGTAAGCAAACAAAACAGGGACGACAGTATTGATCAGCAAGATATGAATAGCCGACAGCCCAAGTCCTTTTTTTCGACTCAGCGATGTCTTCCCAAATCGGTAATGCGTTTTCCAATATTCAGGAACTTCGGAAAAGAACAGGGATTGGAAATCGTGAATGGTATTCTTTTCGAGCATACGGGAAAACAGGCTTTGTTCCCTGCCGATAAAACCGGCTAATTGTACGATTTTGATGTGCGGAAAATTATTCGGGCGTATCCGCAAACTTTTAAAAAGAGTTGATTCTAAAGGTTGGAGTTTATATTTTTTACGAAGAAAATTGTATTCTTGCTGTAATGTCCGGTAATAATCATCGTCTATAATCTGCTCTTCGAGCAATCCGGCTTGTCCCAAAAAAAGCGCCTCTACTTGTTGGGGCGAATCGCTGTGTTTGAGGATATAACGCAACGGCAAACTTTTTGCCAAACGTTCAAAAGCATCATTATTAATCCCAAAGCCGAAATTACGCGACAGAATTATGTAAAACACCTCATTCCAGTCGTCGTGACAGGTCTGAAGCAATCTAAAAATGGTTTGGATTTTACTTTCCAACCGTTCGGCAGTCAGAGCGTTTTTCCAATCCGTCCAATAAATTTCCGGAATTTCATGGATGCGACTTAAACAGGGAACGGAACCGTCGCGCTCCAACAAATAAAGGTAATTCTCTCTAATCGATTCCGGCACGCACATTACCCATTGTGGAATGGGTTGCCCGAGTTGATTGCAGACCGGATGTTCGTCGGAGGATTCGACCACGTGTAAAATAACGGAATTATACGCTTTATCGGTATCATGTTTGTGCTTGTACCAGTCGGATGCTTGCGAATGAATTTCAACATTGCCTGCCCAAAGGTTTCCATCCAATTTGATTTTGGCATTAAAGAAATCGGGACCTGCATCGGTGTTGTGTGTGCCTGGGTCGATAATTTCCAAAGCAGATTTATCTGTGGTTTTAAAGTTGCCGGGAACATACAAGCGATGTTTCCAGACATAGTGCAGTAAATTTTCCATGGATTATTCGTTGTTAGTTCGATTGAACCCTATTACAGGGCGTGGCTTGGTATCTTTGTCTTCTTTTTGTGCCAAGTCAACATAAATGTTGTTGATTTGTACATTCAGGAATTCCTCAAACGAATCCATGCGGTTTTTTAGTTCCGCATAACCCATAGCGTATTTACGCAATTCTACGAAAGTTCTCATAATGGAGATGTTGATTTGAATGGCTTTTGGGCTTTTCAAAACACTCGATAACATGGCGATGCCTTGTTCTGTAAAAACGAAAGGATTAGAAACGCCGAAGTTGTAGAGGGGGGATATCACAAACTGTGATACCCCATTGAGCATTAACAAGTTAGACTCTTCTTTTGTTAATTGAAACATAAAGTCGGATGGAAATCTTTCCAAATTTCGACGTACCGCTTGCTTTAAAACGCGGGTTTCAATTTCGTACATTTCAGATAAATGGAAATCAAGCATCACTCGTTGATTTCGGATTTCAAACACTCGGGTTTGGATAACTTGCAAATCATTCATATTCTGTTAAGTTTGTTTTTGTTTCATAATTTGCACAAAGATAAAAACTATTCTTTATATCTTTGTCAAAAATTTAACAATGTTTTTTATGGAAGGAAAGAAAATTTATTTGGTGCTCCTAAGTTGGGTTTGGGCGATGACTTTGTCCGCACAGACAGGCAATAACCCGTTGTTATTAAATGATATTGTTTCCGGAAAGTATGCGGCTAAAGGAGTATCCGAAATGCAAGCATTGCCTGATGGAGAACATTATGCTCTGCTTAGTTTTGATGGCAAAGCTATTTTAAAATACGCCTATAAAACCGGAAAATTAGTCGATACGCTATTTCATGTCGATAAAGTGCGGGAAACCCGCTTGTCGGCGATTGAAGGTTATCAGATCGATAGCCGCGGTTATCGTATTTTGGTATGGAATGAAAAAGAATCTATTTACCGTCGCTCATGGCAAGCCAAGGTGTATGATTACGATGTGCGTCGAAATTTTCTCAAACCATTGTCTGATACTTCGGGAAAACTCCGGGTTCCGACTTTTTCGCCGGATGGACGAATGGCCGCTTTTGTTCGCGACAACAATATTTGGCTTAAAAAATTTGATTACGATACCGAATTGCAGATTACCAAAGATGGCAGTATCGGCGAAATCCTGAACGGCATAGCCGATTGGGTGTATGAAGAAGAATTTACTCAGGTAAATCTGATGTCGTGGTCGGCCGACAGTCAATTTCTGGCTTTCGTGAAATCGGACGAAACAAAAGTGCCTACGTATTCCTTTCAGGTATTCGACAACAGTCTGTATCCGGAGTTTTTTAGTTACAAATATCCCAAAGCCGGACAAAACAATTCGAAAGTTTCCTGTTATGCCTACAATATCGAAACAAGAGACACAAAAAAGATGGATGTGCCTTTGGATAACGATGGTTATATCCCTATTATTCGTTTTACAGCTAATCCTGATCAGTTGGCGGTGATGACGCTCAACCGGCATCAGAATAATTTCAATATGTATTTTGTGAATCCGCGATCGACCTTAGCCAAATTAGTTTTGCACGATGAAAGTAAATATTATGTTGATCCGGATTGGATTTTGTCTATCGCTTTCTCTAACGACCGTTTTGCTTATGTTAGTGAAAAGGACGGGTTTGCTCACATCTACCTTTATTCGATGACCGGGGTATTGGAGAAACAACTTACTGCCGGAAAATGGGATGTAACGGCTCTCTACGGAATCCATCCCGAAACAAAGACTGTGTATTATCAATCGGCGGAAGAAAGCCCCCTGCAACGTTCCATCTATAGAGTGGACACAAAAGGAGTAAAAACGAAACTTTCTTCCAAAAAAGGGACAAATCGCGCCGATTTCAGCACCAATTTCAGATATTTTGTGAATCATTTTTCCAATACAACGACTCCAACTTACATCTCTGTTTTGGACGAAAAAGGTAAAGAACTCTTTGTATTGAACAGCAATGCGGATGTTGGGAAACGATTGACTGATGCCCGGTTCTCGCCCAAAACTTTTTTCACTTTTCCAAATGATACCGGCGAGGAGTTGAACGGTTGGATGATTAAGCCTTCGCGTTTCGACACCGGAAAACAATACCCGTTGTTGATGATTCAATACAGCGGACCCAATTCTCAAGAGGTTTTGGATCGTTACAAAATGGATTGGTACTATTATTTGGCCGAGCAAGGCTATGTGGTAGCAGCTGTGGACGGACGGGGGACGGGTGCCCGTGGCGAAACCTTTCGGAAATGCACCTATTTGAAGTTGGGGTTACTGGAATCGGACGACCAGATTGCTGCGGCTCGGTATTTGGGCAGACAACCGTATATCGACTCCAAACGAATAGCCATTTGGGGCTGGAGTTACGGGGGAACGATTGCGTTGATGAGTATGAGTCGAGGCAATGAAGCGTTCAACGCCGGCATTGCCATTGCGCCTGTAACCGATTGGCGGTATTATAATTCAATCTATACCGAACGATTTATGCGCACGCCGAATGAGAATTTTACGAATTACGACTTGTGTTCGCCCGTTCGATTAGCCGACCGATTGCGAGGGAACTTGTTGCTCATACACGGAACGTCCGACGATAATGTGCATATCCAAAATTCGATGTATTATTCGGCAGCCCTTGTGGAAGTCGGCAAAAACTTCGATATGCAAATTTATCCCAATAAAAACCATAGTTTGTTAGGCACAACCACACGTGGGCATTTATACACGCGGATTATCGATTTTTTGCAAAAGAACAATTAATGGACGACCAGCGAAAGCCTCCGTGGTTACGGACGAATCTGGGGAATAATGCAAATTTTGCGGCTACCGGCGCGGTCGTTAAGGCGCACGGCTTGCATACAATCTGCGAAAGCGGACGATGTCCTAATCGAGGCGAATGTTGGAATCGCCGGACAGCTACTTTTATGATTGGCGGCGATATTTGTACCCGCTCATGCAAGTTTTGTAACACCCGTTCTGGAAGGCCCTTGCCGTTGGATGCGGATGAACCGCAGAAAGTAGCGGAATCAATTCGCTTGTTGAGGATTCGTCATGCGGTTGTTACCTCTGTCGATCGCGATGACCTGCCTGATTCAGGTGCTTCGCATTGGGCAACGACTCTTTTGAAAATTAAAGAAATCAACCCCGGAATTACGATCGAAGCACTGGTCCCCGATTTTTGCGGAAATCCCGAACATTTGGATCAGGTAATACATGTCCGTCCGGATATTCTTTCACACAACATCGAAACCGTGCGACGTTTAACGCCCGCAGTACGAAGCGTAGCCCGGTACGAAACAAGTCTGGCGGTGTTGAAACAGATTGCCGGTACCGGCATCCCTGCCAAATCGGGATTAATGTTAGGGCTGGGCGAAACCGAAGCGGAAATCATCGAAACGATGCAGGATTTATATGCCAACGGCTGCCGATTGCTTTCTATCGGACAGTATCTGCAACCTTCCCGAAAAAACATTCCGGTAAGCGAATATATTTCTCCCGATATGTTTGAATATTATCAAAAAAAAGCCTTAGTCATGCGATTCTCTCATGTCGAAAGCGGACCATTGGTGCGGTCGTCTTATCGTTCTGTCGACTTTTTATAGTTTTTTTAACCCTTTTGTAGAACTTATGCCAAAGAAGCTGCGGAAAGCATATACGCCTGCCTCACTAATCAAAACTGCTCTAATATGGCAATCCGCTTTTTGATGGGAGGATGTGTGGCAAATAAATTGGAGATGCCGGAGAAGAATTGCTCTTTCTTGCGGGAAATGGGATGTTCGATAAACAATTGGGCAACATCGTCTCGTGTTACCGCTTCTATGTTCGGATCCTGCGATATTTTCCGTAAGGCGTTCGCCAACGCTTGTGGTCGACGTGTCATTTCGGCAGCACCGGCATCAGCCATATATTCCCGATTTCGGGAAATAGCAAAACGCATCAGGTTGGCGAAAAAATAACCGACGGCGGCAACAAGCAGTACAACCAAGATAACCACTATCGTTCCTGATCCGTTTTTGTTATTGTTCCGGCTCCGAAGAGGCGCATATCGAAGAGAACGGAGAGCAATCTGTGCCAGCATAGCAAAAATCCCAACAAAGACAATGGATACAATCAGCAGGCGCACATCGCGGTTGCGAATATGCGACAATTCGTGCGCGATAACTGCTTCCAATTCTTCGTCGTTTAGCGTGTTTATTATGCCGCGAGAAAGGCTGACAGTATAAGTGTTTTTATTGATGCCGCTGGCAAAAGCGTTCAGAGAATCGTCTTCTATCACATTAATTTTCGGCATGGATATTCCTTGCGACATACACAGATTTTCGACCAGATTGTAAACCCGTTTGTTCTCTTTACGTTCCAACGGTCGCGATCCGGTAGCCGACCGGATAATGGCAGTATTGGCAAAATAGGCAACCACAAACCAAATCGCCACGCCACCAAGTATGAATGGAGCTAAGTGACTAACAATCAACAGAGAGCGTTCCCAGATGTTTACATTTTCGTAGGAATCCACGTGATCTGCCGTAAAAAATACCAACAGCACGGAAAATAGAAAAGTCAACAACAGTACCAAACAGGGAAACAGGCAAAGCAAAAGAACCGACCGGAAATTATTTCGGGCTTGCTGTGTATGTAATCCAACGTATTGCATTGATTAAAAACTGATTTCGGGTGCCTTTTCCAGATCTTTCCGTTCCGTCCCGAGGTCGAACATCATCTCTTTCTTGAATCCAAACATTCCGGCAATAATATTGCTCGGGAACATTTCAACAGCCGTGTTCAACTCTTTGGTAGCGGAATTGAAATACCGGCGAACAGCTGCTAATTTGTTTTCAATATCCGAAATTTCCTCCTGCAAATGCAAAAAGTTTGTGTTGGCTTTCAAGTCGGGATAGCGTTCTACTGTTACTTTCAGACCGGCAAGCGCAGAAGACAAAGCATTTTCGGCAACTATTTTCTCGTCGATACTTTGAGCACTAATGGCTCCATTACGAGCATTAATAACCTTTTCGAGCGTTTCTTTTTCGTGAGAAGCATAGCCTTTCACGGTGGATACTAATTGGGGAATCAAATCGTGCCGCTGTTTCAACTGCACATCAATGTCGGCAAACGCATTTTCGCGGTTATTTCTCAACTTGACAAGCAGATTGTACTTTCCTATCACCCAAAAGACCGAAATCAACAAAATCCCTAAAATAATCAATAATACTGTTGTAATCATAATGTTGTTGTTTTAATTTTTGCAAAGGTATATTTTTTTATCGATAATACAAAAATTAGAGTTGATGAAGACAAAGAAATCTACCTTACCAACAGCGAACTGTCGCCGTAGCTCAAAAAGCGGAATTCATGCGCAAGGGCATAATCATAAATCCGCCGCCAATCGTCCTCCACAAAAGCAGAAATCAACAATAATAAAGTGCTTTTCGGCTGATGAAAATTGGTAATCATTCCGTTCACTATTTTGAAATCATAACTTGGGGCAATCAGGATTTGCGTGTGGGCCGTCAACACTTCCAGGTGCTTTCGCTCCATATAATTCAAAAGATTTGTCAAAGCCTCCGTTGCCGTACACTGGATTGTGCTTTTCTCGTAGGGAATCCATTGCGCTACAGATAATTCTTCCGGATCGGCATTCGGATTATTTTTCAACGTTCGACCGATATAATACAAACTTTCCAACGTCCGTACCGAAGTAGTGCCTACGGCATATACCTGTCCCACACTTTCCAGCAGTTTTTTGATGGTCGATTTTTTGACGGAAATACATTCGGCGTGCATTTCGTGTCCGGCTAAAGTCTCTGATTTTACCGGCTTGAAAGTGCCTGCGCCTACGTGCAAAGTCAATCCTTCCAAATTGATTTGTTTCGCTTTCAGAGCCTCTAACACTTCTTGTGTAAAATGCAATCCGGCAGTAGGCGCCGCTACCGAACCTTTGATTTTGGAGTAAACGGTTTGGTAAGTTTCCTTGTCGCTTTCTTCCGTTTTTCGATTCAAATACGGAGGAATCGGCAATTCGCCGAACCGTTCCAGTATGTCGGCAAAACTCCAGTCCGAATTGTTCCACTCAAAACGTATCAAATGCGTATCGCTGTAACTTTCGAGTTTTTCGGCTGTACATTGCACGCTTTGTATTGTACACTCTAATTTTCCTCTTTTCCATCGTTTGGCATTCCCAATTAAACAAAGCCACGTACACGAACGGTTTTGAATGAACGACTGGGCGTAATCGGCGGGGTCTTTTGGCTCCAAACAGAAAATTTCGATTTGTGCACCGGTTTCTTTCCGGAAAATCATTCGCGCCTGTATTACTTTGGTATTATTGAAAACCAACAAGGCTTTATCGGGAATAAAATCGGAAATACGATTAAAAACGCTTTCGGTAATTTGCCCTTTGTTGTAAATCAATAATTTACTTTGGTCACGCTGAAGAAGTGGAAATTTTGCAATCCGTTCGTCGGGCAACTCATAATCGAAAGCGTCGATAACAATGTTTTGTATCATTTGGGTTTTCAAACGGTTTGTTTCGACAAAGATAGGAAGAATTTAAACATGATATAAATTTCATTCTTTTTTTCTAACTTTGCATCACAATTTTTTAAAAACAACTAACTATGAACAAGAATCAAAACGAGATTATCCTGTATCAGCCCAATGATGCTGTAAAATTGGAAGTGAGAATTGAGAACGAAACCGTATGGCTTACGCAAGCCCAAATTGCGTTTTTGTTTGGAGTAGATAGAACAGTCATATCTAAACATATCAAAAATATTTTTCACACAAGCGAATTGGAAGCGAACAGCACATGTGCAATTTTTGCACACATGGGTAATGATGGAAAACAACTCTATCAAACAAAATTTTACAATTTGGATGTTATTATTTCGGTCGGGTACAGGGTTAATTCCATAAATGCAACTCTATTTCGCAAATGGGCTACACAGATTCTCAAAGATTATATGCTCAGAGGCTACGCTATCAATCAGCGTTTTGAACAAATAGAAGAACGTCTTGCCACACACGATAAGCAAATTTCGTTTTTTGTTCGTACTGCTTTGCCTCCCGTGCAAGGTGTGTTTTTTGAAGGACAAATTTTCGACGCTTATGTTTTTGCTTCCGACCTGATAAAGTCGGCAAAGAAATCAATTGTTTTGATAGACAATTATATTGACGAAACGGTTCTGCTCTTGTTGTCGAAACGACAACCAAAAATTAACGCCAAAATCTACACAAAACAAATATCCCCACAATTACGATTGGATTTAACGAAACACAACTCACAATATGAGCTGATAAACATCGAAGAATCAAATACTTTTCACGACCGATTTTTGTTTATCGACGATGCGGTTTATCACATTGGCGCCTCGCTCAAAGATTTAGGGAAAAAACTGTTTGCTTTTTCAAAAATAGAAATAGGATATGCCGAAATTTTGAAGAATATGTGCAAATAATTCTGCCTCCTCGTTCCTTATTTTACCTCTACAGCAACAACTCCGCCATAATCCCATCGGAAACAAATATTCCTTTTCGGGTCAATCGGAGGTGATTGTTTACAACTTCTAACTGTTGGCTTGAAAACTGTTTTTCGGCTTGCCCAAGGCAATATGTTGCTTTTTCTTCCCCAAACAGGTTTTGTAATTCTTTCAGGTCGATTCCTTTCAGAGTTCGCAATCGCGTAATAATAAAATCATTGAAAAGCACTTTTTCATCGAGGATTTCAACTTCCACTCCTTGTGTTCTGTAATCCGCGCCGTGTACCGATGCATTCCACTGCCGGCTCGTTCCGTTGTAGGAATGCGCCGAAGCGCCGATACCCAAATAAGGCGTTCCGTTCCAATACGCCGAATTATGCCGCGACTGATACCCGGCCAGCGCAAAATTGGAAATTTCATAGTGCTCAAATCCTGCGCCGGTTAACCGGTCTATCAACAATTCAAAGAGAGAAACGCTTAATTCTTCGTCTATGGTTTGGATAATGCCGCGTTGCAGTAAATCAAACAGCGGAGTGTTTTTCTCATAAATCAAATGATACGCCGAAACATGTTGTACATTCAATGCAATAGCCTGTCGAATGGTCGATTCCCAACTTTTTATCGTTTGACCGGGCAATCCGTACATCAAATCGATACTGATGTTTTCAAACCCCTGTTCCTGACACAACCGAACCGTCCGAACAGATGATTGCGCATCGTGCCTCCGGTTCAAAAATCGTAATTCCTCGTCATCCAAACTTTGCACACCCAAACTAATCCGATTAAACGGGAGGTCTTTTAATGAATTCAGGTATTTCGGCGTGATGTCGTCGGGATTGGCTTCCAGCGTTATTTCTTGCGATGCAGGGTGCATTCCGTTTATTTCGGTAAGTGTCCGGAATATTTTTTCAAAATGTTTTGCCGATAATTGCGAAGGCGTACCTCCTCCAAAATAAATAGTTTCGACGGGATGACCATTCAAATAATCTGCCCTCTCCCGCAATTCTTCGCAAAGTGCCTCGACGTACTCATCAACCTCATTAACCTTAGTAGCGGAGGAAAAGAAATCGCAATAAACACACCGTGTTTTGCAAAAAGGGATATGGAAATAAATGCCTGCCATAAAAGAGAAGAAGGTGTCCAATAACCAATAGCCTTTTTGAACACCCTCCTCGAAAAGTTACAGTTTAAATTATTTGACTACTTTTGCCGTTTTCCCGTTTACACGAACAACATACATTCCTTGATCTAATGCCTTCGTATAACTTCCTTTAGCGACTGCTTTGTCGATCAACAAACCACTGACGGTATAAAGTTCGACTGT
>Ga0209628_10001213_pt1 | contig 16401 bp, 16 predicted proteins | sample TergutCu122P4_FD_187285 | JGI IMG/M metagenome (GOLD analysis project Ga0209628, IMG submission 187285) | Cubitermes ugandensis P4 segment gut microbial communities from Kakamega Forest, Kenya - Cu122 P4 (SPAdes) (version 2) | ecosystem: Host-associated > Arthropoda: Insects > Digestive system...
ATATTGTTAATTTGTTGATAATCAAAGTAATCGAAGTTTGTTCCTTTCGGGAAATATTGTCTAACTAACTTGTTTGCATTTTCTATACTACCTTTTTGCCACGCTGAGTAAGGGTTTGTAAAATAGATAGTTAAGTTTAATTTTTTGCACAAATTCAAGTGATTTGCGAACTCTCCGCCGTTGTCTGTTGTTATCGAAAACACCCGTTTTTTGTACGGAAAAAGTGCTGCAAATACTGCTTTTTCTACGTCATTAGCATTTTTTCCTTTCAAAATCAAATATCTTGTTTTTCTTTCAATCAAAGATAAAAAATCAGATTTTCCCGTTCCCTGTATCAAGTCCATTTCCCTCTTTTTGTCGTGCCCTTTTTGAGTTCTTTGCTTATCGCTGCCTGCGAATAGCCCATTACAAAAGCAATTTTCGCTTGCGTTTTGCCGCTTTGTTTCAGGTTAAAAATTATGTACCTTTGCTCTTGGGTTAAATGTTTCATTTTTAATGATTTAGACCTCTGAAATAAACATTTTTCCCCGAATTAAAAAACAAAAATATTTTTGTTTTTTAATTCTTTTTTTCTATGATTTTATAACTTTTCTAATGGAACTTGCAAAGTTTTAAGATTATTTCACATTTTATACAAAATGTTGTTGATTGCACCTAATAGCCCGAATGGGCTTGATTTGCATAACCGCAATGCCAATGGCTTGCGGTGTATAATCGCACTACACAACTGCCTGAAAGGAAGGATTTTAATTTCTTTTTGCCTTGTGCAGTCCTGCTTTTCAGGCAGAGCGGTTGCTCGTTTTTTACACCATAAGTTGCGGTATGCTTTGACTTCGCTCAGCAACCATCACCTTACTTACGGTTATGAAAATTATTGCCTTTTTAGGCAGAACAATTCAAGTCAATTACAAAAAATGCACTTTTATATATCTGTATATCAATTAATTATGAGCAATTTGTTAAAAGTTAACGCAACACTATTATTTTTAAAACATCAAAAAAAAAACCTAATAAAATATTTTTTTTATTGTTTAATAAATAAAAAAGTAGTAACTTTGTACCGTCAATTAAATAAAAATTTCATTTTATTATTTTTGCAAAAGATAAGTAGTGATAAACCGTAACACTGCAACAAACAACACATCACTATTCATCACGTCAAAGGCATATAATTTTTATAACAAAATATCTAATATCTAAATTCTACAAAAATGAATGTTCAAAAAATGATGACCTCATTAGAGGCAAAACATCCTGGTGAAAAGGAGTATTTACAGGCAGTTCACGAGGTTTTGGAGTCAATCGAAGAGATTTACAATCAACATCCCGAATTTGAAAAAGCCCGTATTTTGGAACGTATTGTTGAACCCGACCGCGTCTTTACTTTCCGCGTAGATTGGGTTGATGACAATGGTAATGTACAAACAAACATTGCATATAGAGTGCAATTTAATGGTGCAATAGGACCTTACAAAGGCGGTATGCGGTTTCATCCATCCGTAAATCTATCGATTTTGAAGTTTTTGGGGTTTGAACAGACCTTCAAAAATGCTTTAACCACTCTTCCAATGGGCGGCGGCAAAGGCGGTTCGGACTTTAATCCGGCAGGCAAATCAAACGGTGAAATTATGCGTTTCTGCCAAGCGTTGATGTTTGAACTTTGGCGCATTATCGGTGCGGATACAGACGTTCCTGCCGGCGATATCGGCGTTGGTGGTCGTGAAATCGGCTATATGTACGGAATGTACAAAAAACTTGCCCGTGAACACACAGGCGTTCTCACAGGCAAAGGAAGTACTTGGGGCGGTTCGCTTATTCGCCCAGAAGCAACGGGCTACGGCGGTTTGTATTTTGTTGAACAGATGTTGAAAAAAGCAGGCAAAAGCATCAAGGATAAAAAGGTTAGCGTCTCCGGCTTTGGAAACGTGGCGTGGGGTGCAGCACAAAAAGCAACTCAACTTGGTGCAAAAGTTGTGGCAATTTCAGGTCCTGACGGTGTGGTAGAAATACCAAACGGAATGACAAACGAAATGATTGACTATATGCTTGAACTTCGTTCTTCAAACCGCGATATTGTTTCTCCTTTTGCAGAAAAATTTCCTGAAACAAAATTCACCGCAGGTAAAAAAGCGTGGATTGTGCCTTGCGACATTGCTCTGCCGTGTGCCTTCCAAAACGAACTCAACGGTGAGGATGCAAAACAACTGCTCGCAAACGGCGTATGGTGCGTTGCCGAACTCTCTAATATGGGCTGTACGCCTGAGGCAATCAAAGAGTTTCAAGATGCAAAAGTATTGTTTGCACCGGGCAAAGCGGCTAATGCCGGCGGCGTAGCAACTTCCGGCTTGGAGATGACGCAAAATGCAATGCACATTAGTTGGAGTTCAAAAGAGGTTGATGAACGGCTGCATCAAATTATGGAAAATATTCATAATGCTTGCGTAAAATACGGAGTCCAACCTGACGGCTATATCAATTATGTTAAAGGTGCAAATGTGGCAGGATTTATGAAAGTTGCCACCGCAATGCTCGAAATGGGAGTAGTATAAGAAAATGCCACAAAAATTTTGTATAGATAAAAAATGGGACTGCCAATGCTGATAGTCCCTTTTTTATGTATAAAAATATTGTTAAAACCTCTTTTCTCTCTCAAAAACTACTTCCATTTTATAAAGTTTATCGTTTCTATGGAGTGTTTCGGTGGTTTTGATTGAAAACGGAACACCTTTGCCAACTTTTTCAACAGGGAGCAAATCTACGTGAATTTCATCAGCAATTTGTTCGTAAGCACCAGTGGTGTTGCCGATTACAAGTATTTCATCGCCGATTTTCAGTTCGCCGCTTTCGAGAATAAATTCCGCAACACCAAGTTTTTTAAAATAGTTTGTGCATTTACCGATATAAACCTTTCTGCGAGTGGCATTCGAGCCATAAACAGAGTTCCATTCTCCGAGTTTTTGACCAAGATAGTAACCTTCCCAAAAACCGCGATTAAAAACACGGGCAAGTTTTTCGTCCCAAATTTTTATCTTTTCTTCTGTAAAATCGTTGTTCAAACAGGCATCAATCGCCTGCGAATAGCATTCAACAACGGTTTTCACATATTCCGCACCTCTTGCTCTGCCTTCAATCTTAAAAACACGCACTCCCGCATCAATCATTTTGTTAAGAAAATGAATTGTTTTTAAGTCCTTCGGCGACATAATATATTGATTATCAATCTCTAATTCAACATCAGACGAAGTATCTTTCACCAAATAACTGCGGCGGCAAAGTTGCATACATTCGCCGCGGTTTGCCGAAGTATTGTTATGGTGCAAACTCAAATAGCACTTGCCCGAAACCGCCATACAGAGCGCACCGTGACAAAACATCTCAATTTTTACGAGTTCGCCGTTGCGCCCTTTAATCTGCTCATTTTCAATTGCCTGATGAATTTTATAAACCTTTTCCAAATCAACTTCACGAGCCAAAACCACCACATCGGCAAATTGCGCATAAAACTTCAAACTCTCTGTGTTTGTGATATTTAACTGCGTAGAAAGATGAACATCAACATCATTTTGCACGGCATAATTCATTGCTGCCACGTCTGAAGCAATAATTGCGGAAATTTTTGCCTCTTTTGCGGCATCAATAATTTTTTTCATTAGTTCCATATCGCCGTCAAAAATTATGGTATTGACTGTAAGATAGGACTTTACACCATTTTTTTTGCAAATTTCGGCGATGGTTTTTAAGTCATTAATGGTAAAATTATTTGCCGAGCCGTTCCGCATATTCAACCCTTCAATGCCAAAATATACGGAATTTGCACCCGCTTTTATTGCAGCAGTAAGGCAATCCCACGAGCCAACAGGAGCCATTATTTCAAAATCTGAACGGTTCATTTCGATAATTTTTTAGCAAAATTAGTAATTATTTTTTGAAAATAAGAACATTTTTAGCGTGTTTTTCAATAAATTTCATAATAAACTGATTTTTTGTACCTTTGCAAAAAATATAATCTCTAATTTTATGTCATTAAAAAACTGGTTTTCAAAAGAAAAAAAGGTAGAGACAGATAATAATCCATCTTCACAAAGTTCGTCTCTGCAACAAGGTTTGACAAAAACAAAGACCTCAATTTTTGAAAAAATTACTCGTGCTATAGGCGGAAAATCAAAAATTGACGACTCAATTCTTGATGATATTGAAGAGGCGTTGGTTACGTCAGATGTGGGCGTGGAGACAACTTTGAAAATTATTGAGCGGCTCGAAAAACGCATCGCAAAAGAGAAATACGTAAATTCGGAAGAACTTTACAATGTTTTGTATCAGGAAATTGTGCAACTTTTGGCAGAACAGCCCGAAAACAGTTCTTCATTTGAAAATCTGCCCACAAAACCATACGTGATTTTAGTTGTCGGCGTCAATGGCGTTGGCAAAACCACCACGATTGGCAAACTTGCAAATCAGTTTAAAAATACTGGTAAAAAGGTTTATCTCGGTGCTGCGGACACTTTCCGCGCTGCTGCCGTTGAGCAACTTGTGATTTGGAGCGAGCGCGTGGGAGTGCCTGTGATAAAGCAAAAAATGGGTGCAGATCCCGCCTCTGTGGCGTTCGATACGCTTTCGTCCGCCAAAGCAAACGATGCCGATGTGGTAATAATTGACACGGCGGGGCGTTTGCACAATAAAGTTAATTTGATGAACGAACTGACCAAAATTCGCAACGTCATTCAAAAGGTTTTGCCCGATGCTGCAACCGATGTTTTGCTTGTGTTAGACGGCTCAACCGGACAAAATGCCTACGAACAGGCGCGGCAATTTTCCGCTGCAACGCAGGTTACGGCGTTGGCGGTTACCAAACTTGACGGCACGGCTCGCGGCGGCGTGGTAATAGGCATTTCAGACCAGATGCAAATTCCTGTGAAATATATCGGCTTGGGCGAAGGAATCAACGACTTGCAGGTTTTTGACAGAGAAGAATTTGTGAAAAGTTTGTTTCAAAAATAAATGTTTGTTGGTTGATGGTTGGTGTTTGTTGTTGTTTTTGCACAAGCAACCAACAACAACCGACAACCACCAAACAACAACCAACAAATTTATGGACTTACCAACCAACATAGAAAAAGATAGGGCAAAAAATGCTGTTTTTTACCCTGTTGTTTTGTGTTCATTGGTGATTTTAGTGTTTATTTTTGAAAAAATAACTAAAATAAATTTATCGCAGTTCGGCACCGATCCACGCGAAATAAAAGGACTTATCGGAATTATTACAACACCATTTTTGCACAGCAACATAGAACATTTGTTCAGCAATATTATTCCGCTTTTTCTGCTCACATTTGCACTTTTCTATTTTTACAGAGGCATTGCACTTAAAAGTTTTGTGCTAATGTGGCTTTTTTCTGGACTTGGTTTGTGGCTAATAGGACGTGAAAGTTACCATATAGGTGCATCGGGTTTGATTTACGCACTTGCATTTTTTCTGTTTTTCAGCGGCATTTTTCGCCGCCATGTTCCGCTTGCAGCCATTTCAGCGGTGATTGTGTTTTTGTACGGCAGTTTTGTTTGGGGCGTTTTGCCATATCAACCCAAACCCGAAATTTCTTGGGAGGGACACCTTTCCGGTGCAGTTGTAGGAATAATTTTTGCTATAATCTTACGCAAATATGGTCCGCAAAAACCCGTCAAAGTTTGGGAAGACGAACCGAGTGATGATGAACCTTATTGGCTGGAAAATACCGAAGAATTAAAAATGAAGAATTAAAAATGAAGAATTAAAAATGAAGAATTAAAAATGAAGAATTAAAAATGAAGAATTAAAAATGAAGAATTAAAAATGAAGAATTAAAAATGAAGAATTAAAAATGAAGAATTAAAAATTATTTTTTTATTATAATTCTAAATCAAAATCGTAAATCGTAAATCGTAAATCTAAAATCGTAAATAATTTTGTAACTTTGCAAAATGAAAAAAATCACTTTTATATTATTATTATTCGGGTTAATTATCTGTTTTTTAACGTGTAAAAGAATAAAACTTAATCCCGAAAATACCTATATTGGCACTTGGAGCATTGCTGCAATATACATTGGTAACAACAGCATAAATAATAAGGATTTAGCCGAAACTATTCAACCTTGTTTGATAGGTTCAACGCTTGAATTTACAGAGGACTTGAAATTTGATTTACAGACCGATTGCGACTATATGAGGGCAGCAGGCAATTACACTTTTGATGACGTTTCTATTGCTGCAACAGACACTTTGAGTGCGTCTCATATAACGCAAATATTTACCTTTAAAAACGGCTATTTATCTAAAATCGTTGATGCAGCAGGTTTTAAATTTGATGTACAATTTAAAAAGATTGGAAATTAATTAGTTAAAAACTAAAAACTAAAAGTTAAGAGTTATGTTATTCACTAACCACTAACCACTACCACTATAAACTATTCACTGATTATGTCTGATACTATTGTAATTATTCCGACCTACAATGAAAAAGAGAACATCGAAAATATTATTTCGGCTGTTTTTGCGTTGCCGCAAAGTTTTGATATTTTGATAATTGATGACGGCTCGCCCGATGGCACTGCCGACATTGTAAAAAACTTGCAAAAAACTAATTCCGAACGGCTTTTTCTTGTGCAGCGTACAGGAAAATTGGGCTTGGGTACGGCTTATATTGCAGGTTTTAAATGGGCGTTAGAGCGTGATTATCAATATATTATTGAAATGGATGCCGATTTTTCTCATCCGCCTAAGGACTTGCTAAATCTCTATGCTGCCTGCGCCTCAGAGGCAGACGTGGCTGTTGGTTCGCGATATGTAAATAATCTTGTGAGCGTGGTACATTGGCCTCTCGGCAGAATTTTGATGTCCTATTTTGCCTCAAAATATGTACAATTTATTACCGGATTAAAAGTGAAAGACACCACTGCCGGTTTTGTATGCTATCGCCGTAATGTGTTGGAAACCTTTGATTTAGATGCAATAAAATTTAAAGGTTATGCTTTTCAGATTGAGATGAAATTTACAGCATACAAATATGGTTTTAAAATTATAGAAGTACCGATTATTTTTATTAACCGCGAACTTGGTGTTTCAAAAATGAGCGGCGGTATTTTTTCCGAAGCACTTTTTGGTGTTATTAGTTTGAAAATCAGAAGTTTATTTAAAAAGTATAAACTAAAAGATAATAGTAACAACTAACCCATATTATAGAAAATATGAAAAAACTTTTTCTATTAATAATCTGTATATCAGTGTTTTCATGTAAAACGGATAATTCTTTGCATGGCAAAATTGACGGTATTTGGACTTCTGAAAAATACGATGTTGAAATTAGCGGCAATAGCGGTTTTCTTAAAAAACTTCATTATAAGCAGGAGATTAACGGTATTGTGCCACAAATAGGTGATACAGTTATAAAAAAACTAATAAAAATTTCATCTACAAAACAGGAATTTTTTGGTATACGCTTTTTTATTACTTCCGAAACAAACGAAGTTGCTTGGGACACAGCAACTTTTGTTATTATAGAAAAAGATACAAATCTACTTATGACAAGCACTATAATAGGGATAGATACCATTATTTTTAGAAAATAAAAAGTTAAAGTTAGTTAAATATTTGTGTTTTATGTAACATTTTTTTCTTTTGTACGTCTTTATAAATATAAAACATTTTATTAATCATTAAATCAAAAATTTCTATGAAAAAAGTTGTTCTTTTATTGCTAATTTGCATTGTTTTTGTAAGTTGCAGAGAAAAAACTAATTGTGAACGTTTTCCGCAAAAGTTTATTGAAAACTATTTGCCTTATGCTGAAAAGCAGCAGGTTAAATTTACAAACGGTACTGACACAATTAATTTTGTTGTAACCGAAATTTTAGTTTGGGACTCATATTCGTTTCGTATGGAGCCATTTGCAAGTTGTATGGGGGACTGCAATCAGCCCGTCTTTGCCAAAATGGTAGATACCCAAAAAGGAATTGAACTTTATTATGAAATTCGTTCCTATGGACAAGGAACAATCACTGATTTTTCTGTAAATGTAAATCTTTTCAACAAAGATTGTTATTTTGTTTATAACACTTTGGGGTCGCCTCACAATAATAACTTTGAAGATAATTTGTATTTGCAATATTCAGATGGAGGTTTATATAATTGCAAAATTGAAAAAGGCAAAGGAATTGTAAGTTTTGAAAATACGGTAAGTTCTACAATGTCAGATTATTGGTATTTGATTAACCCGCAGCAACTTTTAGGTGTGAGGTACAAAACAAGTGTGAAAAAGGGTTGTTAATTCATAATTACCCTTACCATTCTATTTTTTCCTGAAAGGTCTTTTTTGAGTTCAATGTTTTTGAAATTGTTGGTTTTTAATAGCTTAACAATTTCTTTTCCATATAAATGGTTAATTTCAAAAAATAGTGCGCCGTTTGGATTTAGTTGTTTTTTGGCAAAATTAATAATATGTTCGTAAAAAAGCAGAGGGTTTTCGTCAGGCACAAAAAGAGCCATAGACGGCTCATAATCAAGCACATTTGGTTTCATTTCCGCTTTTTGCGCATTGGTAATATATGGGGGATTTGACACAATTATATCAAATTTTTGGTCAAAACCACTCATTTTCAAAATGTTGCAGTGGTAAAAATGGACGAAAACATAGTTTAAATCGGCGTTTTCGTGAGCGAGGTTAAGCGCATCAAGCGAAATATCAAAAGCAAAAACGCTGCTTTGTTTCAGTTTTTGAGCCAGCGTTACTGCAATGCAACCGCTGCCAGTGCCGATGTCAAGAATAGACCACCTCTGCCCATCCACGCTTAACGACCTCTGCCTATTTTCAAGCGATTGCGGGTCAAGCCCGCAATGACATAAAATCCAATCGACAAGTTCTTCTGTTTCAGGGCGTGGAATAAGGGCGCGTTTGTCGGTGATAAATGGCAAGCCGTAAAATTCTGTTTGACCCAAAACATACTGAATCGGCTCATTGAGTTTTAACCGCTCAACAGCCGATTCAATTTTTTGAGTAACCTTTTCCGATAACTTTTTGTTTTCCAAAAGCAAAAATTCGATTAAATTTATTCCTGCCAACTTATTAAAAATCAGCGAAATAATAGTTCCTATCTCCTCTTTTGAATAGATTTCAGAAAGTTCCTGCTTTATTTTATCAACAAGTTCCATAAAAATCTTACCTATTCTTCATTATTTTCTACTTTTGGTTTATCTTTTTTACCGAAAAGTGAAAAATGAACATATCTTTTGGGATTCTGTTTCAAATCAACGAGTAGTGCATTTGCACTTTTTACAGTGGTATTAAGATTATCATAAACGTTTCTGTCGTTCAATAGCAAGCCAAGCGTTGAGTTTTTGTTGTTCAACTTTTCACTAAAATTGTTAACGTTTGCCAATGTTTTATCTATCTGCATCATCAATTTTGCGATGTCGAGATCATTAATTTTATTATCTAAATTTGTTGCTAAATGGTCAAGCGTTGTCATTGTTCTTGGCAGATTTACAGCGGCAAGTTTTAGTTGTGCCATTGTGGTGTGCAGGTCAATCATTATAACATCAAATTTATCTATTCCATTGTGCAGCGAAGGTGAATTTACAAGTGTTTTTATGCTCAACATTATAGAATCAAGATTATCAAATGTTTGCTGTAGTTTTGGTGCGAGTTCGCCAATTTGAGAGAGGAGGTTGCCATCTGTTTTTGTTGCAAGAAAATCTCCGCTTTTATACATATTGTTGCTATTACTGAGTTGTACGTCAATCATTTTACCACCCAAAAGTCCTTCGTCTGTAAGTGCCAAAATAGTTCCTTTTGGTAATTTTATATCTTTATTTACAGCAATTTCTACCACAAATGGCTCTGTTTTTGCAAAATCATACTTAATTGAGCGCACCTGCCCAACTTTGTATCCCTTAATCTTTACAGGATTTGACACCACAAGTCCGCCAACATCTTTATAGGTTGCGTAATAGTGGTTTGACGGCGTAAAAATATTTATGCCTTTCAAATAGTTAAACCCAAAAAATAGAACTGCGGCGGCAACCACAAAAACCAAACCTATTTTTACCTCGCGTGTGAAAAAGTTTTTCATTATTATAATAGTTAAAATTTTTGCAAAGTTACAAAAAAGTTTTATTTACAAAAAAATTCCTTTTTAAAATTCACTAAAAAAAGTTTTGTTTGCGCTCTGGTAACGGCGGTGTAGAGCCATTGCAGAAACTCTTTGTTGAGATTTTCGTCAGTTAAAAATCCGTGGTCAATATAGACATGCTGCCACTGACCGCCCTGCGATTTGTGGCAGGTTATGGCGTAGGAAAATTTTGTTTGCAAAGCGTTAAAGTATTCATTTTCACGCATTTGTTTGTATCTTTCACGCTTGTTGCCGATGTGCAGATAATCCTTTTCTACCTCTTCAAAAAGTTGTTTTCCAAGTAAATCGTTTTCGGCAGGAGTTTGAGTTGATAGCGAATTTAACAAAATTTTGCAATCAATTTCCATGTCATAATCAAGCAGTTGCAGCGTAACATCAACAAAACGAAAACCGTACATTTCACTGTGTTTCCGAATTCTGACAACTTCGGCAATGTCGCCGTTGGCAATAAAATTGAGGTTTTCGTACTTTTGATTCCAAAAATAATTATTTTTAATAATCATAAGTAAATCGCCGTTTGAAATTTCGCTTTCACGCTGCAAAACCTGATTTCTGATGCCGTTGTTGAACACATTTGCACGTTTGTTTGAGCGCGTAACCACAATCGTATTGTTTTCACCGACTTCACGATAAGAAGAATAAATGCTGTCAATCAATTCCGCACCGCTAATACTTTGAATATCAGGAAAATTAAGGTCAATTTTTGGGTTTTCGTAAATCGGTTTATCTAAAATTTTGCGCAACATTGTGGCGTTTGCCAAAATTCCGCTGTCGGACGCTTGACGTACAACTTCTGTGAGAGTAAATCCCTCAACTTCAAGTGAAAAACCTTCAAGAACTTTTTTGTCTAATGCTGGCGAAAAGTCCTGATTTACAGGCAATAACTGCGCTGTATCGCCGAGCAAAATCATTTTGCAGTTTTCTGCCGAATAGATATATTCCACCAAATCGTCAAGAAGCCGCCCGGAACCAAAAATATTACTTTCCGCCGAAAAATTTGCAATCATAGATGCCTCATCTACAATGAATAACGTGTCTTTGTGCTTGTTGAAATCAAGTGCAAAAGTGAAATTTGCAGCCGATTTTTGACGGTAAATTTTTTTGTGAATAGATGTCGCCTGCTTGCCAGAATATTGCGCAAAAACCTTTGCTGCTCTGCCTGTTGGCGCAAGCAAAACCGTGTGCTGTTTCAAATTTTCCATCGCCCGAACAAGCGCACTGACAACCGATGTTTTTCCTGTTCCTGCATAGCCCTTCAGCACAAAAACAGAATTTTGCGTGTGAGAAGTACAAAATTGCGCCAATTTTTTGATGCAAAAATCCTGCTCTTGCGTTGGCGCAAAAGGCAAAAATGAAGTTATCTGTTTTGCAAAAAAATCGTGAAGCACTTTTTTTGAGTTAAGAACTAAGAACTAAGAGTTTTTTGCTTTATTTTCAATGTTTTTTATGGTTGAAACAAGCATACTTATTATTTCGTTACAATAATTATATAAATTTACATAATTTTACAATTCTCACAGAAAAATTATAACTTCTTATCTTTTACTATTGAATTATTTTTCCCCATAACTCTTAACTCAAAAACATTCCATCTTGCATTGTTAAATTTCTGTCTGCAAATGAGGAGAGTTCTTTGTCGTGGGTAACGATGAGAATTGTGAGGGCAAAATTGTTGCGCAGTTCAAGGAAAAGGCGGTGAAGTTCCGCTTTGTTTTTGCTGTCTAATGAACCTGACGGCTCGTCTGCAAGCAGCACTTTCGGTTTATTTATCAATGCACGGGCAACGGCAACACGCTGTTTTTCGCCGCCCGAAAGTTCGTTTGGGCGGTGATTTAAGCGCTCAGTCAAATTCAAATATTCCAAAAGTTTTTTCGCCTCATTTTCGGCATTTCTGAAGTTGCCATTATGAATTAACGCAGGCATCATCACATTTTCCAAAGCGGTAAATTCGGGCAAAAGTTGATGAAACTGAAAAACAAAACCGATATTTTGATTTCTGAAAACAGAAAGAGAATTATCGTCTAACTTATTGACATTCACGTTGTTAATCTCAACAAAACCGCTGTTTGGCTTGTCGAGCGTGCCGAGAATTTGCAGCAGTGTGGTTTTGCCCGCACCGCTTGCGCCGGTTATGGTAACGATTTCCTTTTCCGCAATATGCAGATTTACGCCTTTTAGCACCTGCAAAGTGCCGAATGATTTTGTAATATTTTGTGCTGTAATCATTTGTTATATTTTTCTAATGCAAAAGTAATAGTTTTTTGTGAAATATTTTTGTTTTTTTAAAAATTTTTTAAATTTAAAAATCGGAAATTTATAAAACATTTTTTTTTATTTTCAATTATCAATTATTTTGTATCTTCGCGAAATTATTGATAGGGGACTCATAAAAATACCTACGTCATTCTGATACTGAATCAAGTTCAGCATTTTCAGAATTTCCTTATTTTCAGCGATTGCGGGTTTGTCATTGCGGGCTACGACCCGCAACCGCAATGATAAAAAAATTAAAAAAATCGGCTTTAGCCACACTGCCAAAACCGACTTTTAATAGACGCTAATACGTTCCATCCCATAAATACCACTCCAAACCCACATATTTTGCGTATTTGGTTGTGGTTATTATGGTAGTCCAGGTATATGTACCGCCTGGTTGACGATTAATCTCCCATATTTCTTCTTCATATACTTCATTCCAACCTTTTTTTAACGACAAATCAGGAGTACATATATCTGTGCCCGGTATGCCTTGTATAACTCTTTGTCCTTTGTATGTTCCCCCTACTGTTACATCTCTATCTACATAATACCAATATTTCACAACTCTGTTTAAATAATATTCTGTTGGGGTATCACGTTTTTCAAAGACCTTTCCGCAAAGCGGCTGTCCTATCCAATTAGGCGGAATTGGGTTGTAAGATTTATACAACCCAATATAACCAATCTGAGCAAAATTTGCATCAGGAGAACTTACTTCATAGTTCATTTCAGCAGGAAATATAACACTGATATTAATTACAAGTTCGCTGTTCAAAGTATCGGGCAATATAATTTTAAAATTTCCATTATCAACCTCATTGCTTGCAATAGTAACTATATGCGGCACATCTATGCCTAAAACACGATATGCTTCAATAAGCACTGCATTTGGCACATTTATGTATCCAACAATGGAAAATTTAACAGGTGGTTCGGGTGGTTTGGGCTTTTCACAAGAGTTTAAAACAACAAGAAAGCAGACAACACATACCTTTATCCAAATAAATAATTTTTTAGTATTCATAATATTATTTTTTTTACACCCTATCATGCCAAATGTAATGAGGAATCTATTAAAATAAGTGTCATTGCGGGCTTGACCCGCAATCGCTTAATTTTCAAACAACTCCTGCTTTCGCAGGAATGACAAACACACAGAGGATTTCTCGCTTACGCTCGAAATGACGAAATATTTTGTGCAAAGATAATACTTTTTTTATAAAAAAATCGGCTTTAGCCACACTGCCAAAGCCGATTTTTTAATACGCGCTACCAAGTACCATCCCATATATACCACTTCAAATCTTTATATTTTTCTGATTTTTTTGAAGTTATTATGAGAGTCCAAGTATATGCACCTGTTTGACGATTAAGGTCTGTTATCTCTTCCCAATATGCTTCATTCCAACCTTTTTTTAGCGATAGATCATAAGTACTTATTTGATGACCTTGATTACCTGTCCCTTTTATAGTTACATCTTTATCTGCATAATACCACACTTTATTAACTTCGTGTACATAATATTCTATTGCTGTATTACGTTTTTCAAAATATTTTCCACAAAAGACCTGTCCTATTCTATGACTATCTGTTGCGCTAAAAGAATTATATATTTCTATATAGTTAATAATAGCACCTCGTACATTGGGACAACTAAGTTCAAAATATTCATTACTTTCCCCAAAAGTACCATATAAAAACTTATCGTCCAATGTGTCAGGCAATATAAGTTTAAAATTGCCATTATTTATTTCACTGCTTGCAATAGCAATTCCATTCGTATTGTCTTCACTCAAAATGCAATATGCATTAATAAGCACTGCATTTGGTACATCTAAATATCCATCAATGAATTTTATAGGTCCCGTATCTGGTTCCTGCACAACAACAGTCGGTTTGCAAGAGGTTAGAGCAAAGAGAAAACAGGAAAAACATATTTTCCAAGTAAATAATTTTTGAGTATTCATAATATTATTTTTTTGTGCAAAGGTAATACTTTTTTATAATATCAGTTTAGTACACAACAAAAATTTAATAATACGTTATAGTATTTGCATAATCTAAACAAAAACCTAATTCATACGTTATCCAGTATTCCCACCAATAAAGAGCACTTTTATGAGCCACAATAAATGTCCATGGTTCAGGACATGATGCGGGGGCATCTTTTTTATAAAACAGTGGGCGGTCAATATTTTCTGTTCTTGACATAAGAATGTTACTTCCTCCCGGTGGCGATGAAAAATGAGAATAGTACCCATAAACCTCATATTTATTATTTACATAATTCAAACTTGCACTTCTTATTTCAAAATCAAAATCTATAACTTCAATTTCTTCATAAGGCAGCCATACAGACATTGACATTGGAGAAAATAACCAATAATTAAAATTGGACTGTTTTAATAAGTTAATAGTATAGTAGTGGCGTGCCTCGTATTTTTTATTCTCATTACCAGATTCAATGGAAGTGATTGTTGTTTTTGTGTAAGCCCCTATCTCAAACCTTGCTCTGTGTCCCGCGTTAGTATTAACAAATTCTTGTTGATGATAGTCAATAAATAATATAGCAGGGTACGGAGGGTAAATAGGGCTATTAGAACCTTCAGTTGCTTTCACTATATACGAATAATAGATGCAATCTTTCGGCACTTTTAAAGTATCAAGTTTTTCAAACTTAATCAGGTCTTCAAATCTTTCCAAAGGACCAACAACAGCCATATTGTTGTCATAAAAACGATATACAAGAGTATTAATAATATACATCCTGTCCTTATTCATAAGGTATCGTTCAGGGTTATTATACTCTTTGGTCAGTAAAGAATAACTTAACTCCCCGCTTTCGTCTTTATCTTCAACAATCTGCAAATAGTCGCTGTTCAAATCAACAAAAGAATAAAAATCTTTTTCTGTTTTGAAATCCATTTTTTCAACAGAAGCGTAAATATCATCTGCCATAGTGCCAAAAGATGTAAAGCCCATTTGCTTTTCCCACGCTAAACGCTGGTCGGGAGTGAATTTTTGAACTTCTTGCAGTATTCTTTCAAACTCTTCAAAAGATTCAAAAACAGGAATGCCCCTATTAGATGTTACTTTTTGTCTTGGTGGTTTTTGCCCCTCATCAAGACCAAGTCCTTTTTCGGTACAAGCCGAAAACATTACCAAAATTACAAACACAAAAAATTGTGTAAAAATAAGTTTTTTCATTATAATTTCTCCTTATAATTTTATTCAAAATCTTGTTTGTTTATTATTTTTTAGTTAAAAGATTTTGAATGATTTTCCCTCTACTCGTATGGCTTTTCGTGGGAAGTAAATAAGCCCGTTTATTAGAAAGTTTCTGCTCTTTCCTGCGCTATTTTTTAGTAATCGCCGCAGCCGCTACCGACATATTTCTCAAAACAAGTTGAGTATTAAACACAGTTTGCCGTTCTGTCTGCCCTTTTGCGTGAGGTCAAAAGAGGTATATATTAATAGCCATATTTCATTTTTTATAAAACAAAAAAGCTTACTATTCTCACAATAGAAGCTCTCGTCTGCTCAATAAACCAGAATAATAAGCCCACTAACGCAAAGCGTAAGTAAGTAAATTCCGGTTTAATAACATTTTTTAAATAAAAGAAATTGACGAGATTTCTATTGTGAGAATAAAATGTTAATTGTTTTTTTTCTTTTGGTTATATATTTTCTACATTTTTTTAATTTTTTTTTTGCAAAGATAATACTTTTTTTTAAATTCCTAATTCTTCTTTTCCTCTTTTATCAACTCCTTTGGTTTTTGTTCCAAGAGCGGAAATTCGAGATAATCCCAATACTCTTCGGCATCCCAGAGTTCGCGCAACTGAAAATGATAAGGGTAATAATAGACACTTTCGGGCTGTCGGTTTTCAATAAATTTGCCTGTATCCCACTTTCCATTGCCGTTTTCATCAACAAAAAGGCGTGCATAATAAGTACCTGCGGCAAGATATTCAAACTTGA
>Ga0209628_10001214_pt1 | contig 16387 bp, 12 predicted proteins | sample TergutCu122P4_FD_187285 | JGI IMG/M metagenome (GOLD analysis project Ga0209628, IMG submission 187285) | Cubitermes ugandensis P4 segment gut microbial communities from Kakamega Forest, Kenya - Cu122 P4 (SPAdes) (version 2) | ecosystem: Host-associated > Arthropoda: Insects > Digestive system...
ATGGTGCAGTTATGTACATGGGCACTAACAGCCGGTATGGTGTGGACCATGGTGCAATTACATACATGGGCAGTAACAGCCAGTATGGCGTGGACCATGGTGCAGTTACGTACATGGGCACTAACAGCCGGTATGGTGTGGACCATGGTGCAGTTACATACATGGGCACTAACAACCGGTATGGTGTGGACCATGGTGCAGTTATTTACATGGTGCACTAACAGCTTGTATGGCGTGAACCATGGTGCAGTTATATACATGGGCATTAACAACCGGTATGGTGCGGACCATGGTGCAGTTACATACATGGGCACTAACAACCGGTATGGTACGGACCATGGTGCAGTTATGTACATGGGCACTAACAGCTTGTATGGTGTGGACCATGGTGCAGTTACATACATGGGCACTAACAACCGGTATGGTGCGGACCATGGTGCAGTTATGTACATGGGCACTAACAGCTTATATGGTGTGGACCATGGTGCAGTTACATATATGGGCACTAACAACCGGTATGGTGCGGACCATGGTGCAGTTATGTACATGGTGCACTAACAGCCAGTATGTTGTGGACCATTTTTTGATCTTATATTTGGGCCTGAACATCTGGTATAGTGTCGACCATGTTGTAGTCTTCAGCCTTTATGTTCTTAGATAGCAAACTGGAAGACCAAGATTCTGGACAGAATGGTTGCAGGCATTTCCTAAATCATGTGAAGTTTATAAAAATTGAAATGAAAAATGTTTTCTTTTAACCCTTTTTATCCATAACTTGGTGATTTATGGATCGAATATAAAGTTACATGTGGTGTAGCACTGAACAAAGTAATGTGACTGCACACAGGGCAGTTCCAGCTGCTGCAGATGCTCTGGCGCTAGTTTTGTTGTGTATTCAGCGCGGTTCTCCAGAGCAAGCTGTTGCAGTTCTCGACTCACTGTCAACCACCAGTCTTACCAACATCTTGTCAGATAATCCTAACCTCTTACTGGAAGAGCAGTATTCATCTGTTGCTCACACCGGCCCGTCTTCACATGCATCTGAGACGTCATCAGCTTCCTCCACTCCAAGCAGCACATTGCTTTCAAATGCCAGGCAGAGTATCCGTAGCTTCTCCGAGCTATCCTCTGTTCTCATGGACTCAAAACCAGCAGTACTAGCTGATGTGTTGGCACACTTGGTTACAGTGTCAAAGTTTGCAACACTGCAGGAAATACTGCAGGTAATTTACAGTAACTTCACTGTTTTGGTAAACTATAACTGTTATATTGGGTAGCCTGTACATTGAAGTTTCAGTATAATGAAATCATGGGATGACATAAAATTATGTTCATAGTAATGAAATTTGGCTACTCTGAAACATGTTACAGTTTTCAGACTGATAGTTATAAACCAAAAAGAAAAAGGAAAAAAAAAAATTTGCAATTCCACTTTTTGAAATGTTGTCAGTGTATACATTATGTCAAAGAAAAGCTGTTCACTGTTCAGAGATTTACATTTCACATTGTGAATCAGCTTTCTTTATACAGTGAGCCATTTTGTGAGAAAATGAGCTTTGTGTCATGCAAGGGTGTGGACTAATGATGACCCAAGTGAAATTCATGTGACAGCAACACTGTGGACTATCCAGTCCCAAATTTTAGTCTAAATCTTTTGGACAATTTCACAGACGCCTAATATGGGTGTTCAGATGCAGCTTCATGTTTGTGTGATTTGTGATTTTGCACAGCATTCTGAGTGCAATGGTACATTGACCGGTAATCCGGTACACTGTTGTGGAAAGCCTCCAGACTCACTTTTCACTGCACCTTCTTGACTAACCTCTGCTCTCCCATTATCTTCAATTTGTCAAGTTAGCTGACCTTTCTCTTGCATTTCCTCATTAGTTCTTTCCTTCCTCTGCTTTATTCCACTTCCCTGACCTGCCACAGGCTGTGTACATTTCTGTGCTCATCCCACAACTCGTCTCCTCTTGGCTTGCTATGACTGTTCACCTAACCCACTCATAACCTATATAACACAATCGTTTCCACCCCAAACTTACTGTTCTTTGATGACCTTGAAGATGGAGACAGTAAGTTCCTTCGAAACATTGGTGACAAATTACCAATAAACATGTCATCATCAGTTTCCCTTTGTTCATTGGGCTTTATGCAGGGAATGTTAAGAAGGTTACATTAAGTGCTCTGCTTTTCAGGTTTTCTTAGAGTACATACCATCCCGAATTGGCATAGCAGGCTCCTCAGCAAGCAGTGTACTGCAGAAGTTTCTGGAGCAGTACTTTGCTTGGTACTTCGGTACCATCACAGAAGAGAATTTGTCATCATATGACACGACAACTGTTGAGGCATTGAAAATTCTTGTGAGGTCGTACTTGAGTGACATGCAGCGGCACATCCACAGCATGCCACGGAAGAAGATGCAACAGAATATTGATTCTCAAGAATCAAAAAGGAAAATTACAAGCAATGGAACTGGATCTTTGTGCGCAAATCACTCACACAAAAAAGTAAGCAGCTTCTTTCACATTCTTGCATTTCAATAAATTTACATTGTCTGTTCCAAGGTGCAGTTCATCTGTGTGATGCATGGTCATGAAAAGAGAATGTATGATGCAACAATATATGAGTATCACTGTTTTATGCATTGTAATACCTGAGTGGTTTAGTTGGCAGGGTCACAGAAGTGCAAGTCTTCTGGGTTTTTCTATCATGTTGAATGGTAAATACTTGTGAACAGTTGGGGTTCATATGCTACATCAACTGGGAAATACTGGCTGACAGTTCTGGGTGGTGATATAGTACTGACTGGTAAATGCAGAGTGCCTGTTGTATCATGTCCCTGAGCATAGTAGCTGTCATGGATGTGCTGGTGGATGCAGGTTTTGTCTGTGATAAAGATGTCATGCTCATGGAAAGATGAAAGTGACACACTGTAGAGTGCCTCAAAGTACTGTACTGCATTCACAGGTTCAAGCAGTTTGGAACTGCTGCTTGCACAAACATGCAGTGATCAGGCAAACACAGTTCTAGCTGATGCTATCTGTAGTTCCTGGTTGTTATAGCATGCACTGTACACTATGATGAGGCCATAGAAAGGAGTCTCATGGATTCGACCATCCACCTTCCTCAACCTGTTACGATCCCGCTTCAGCCATATAGTCATTTTATGCCCCTTGAGATATCCACAAGCACAGGAATTGTCATGTGGAGAATATTAGAAAAAACAGAAGCTGCAACTTAGTAGCTGCAGAATGATTACAGCTGCCTGTCCTATATAGTATTGTGGTCTTATTACCTGATAGAGTCACATTTCACTGCCATGGTTACCAGTGAAATCACACTGTGGTCACCATGGTGTGATAAGGGCTTGAATGAGACCGTTCTCTGTGAGGTATGCAGGGGGATAAAGCAGCCAGGGTGTGACGTTGACTACCCATCCCCAATCTAGCACCAAGGTTAAAGAAAGAGTAGAGCTATACCTTTCCTTCCCCTCGGTCTTTGTGGCCTGTACTAGGGTGAACTTTACGTTCACTTTTGTAACTGAAACAGGGTGTGTTCTCTGTGAGGTACAAGCTGTGTCCAAAGGTAGACAGCTTGTTAGAGAAGACGGTTTGTTTGCATGGGTGTCGAGGGGAGATCTGAAAGTGAAATAATAGCAGCACAGACCAAATACCATACAAAAAAAAAAATTGAAAATAGGAACCGGTAGCAGATGGAGACTGTGTCAACAGTATGATGGGACAAGGAACTGCAGGAAACAACCATGCTAGGCACTAGGCACTGTGCATGTACTTGGAAAAGTACTGATATGCAGATACAAAACGTTTTTCGTGGGAAATAACATCATATGTGGTACATACTGCAACAGCAGTTCAGCTGCAATATTGTGTATTCTAGGAATATGTTTTGTATTAGGTATATAATTGTAAATACCCCATACAAAAATTAATAATAATAATAATAATAATAATAATACTACCGCTGTTGTTGTTTTTATTATAAGTGGAATGTGAAAGCAAAGGTGATACCGGTAATAACATGGGCAGCTGGAACCATTTCAAAATCGCTCAGACATTACCAGAGCAATATACCAGGAAAGCACAAAATTAAGGTAGTACAAAAAACAGCCATATTGGACACTGCACACACCTGCAGGAAGTGCTAATGTAGAAGTACAAAACATATTTCATGCGCGAAATAACATTACATGTCGCACAGATTGTAAATACAGAACAGCTGCAACACTATGTACGCTAGAAACATGGTTTGTTGCAGGTATATAATTGTAAAATTGTAATGTGGTCGGGCAATAAAGTTTGCAAACTCGCCACCGTGTGCTTGCCGTGGCAGCACTGGACAAAACCATAGTATGGTTTGATGACGTTGACATAGCAGCATTTCACAGCTGTGTTGTTGTTGATCTGTGGCAGTCTCTTTCTGAGTGGCATCTTTTGCTGTCTGCGTGTGTTTTGGTGTGCCGCCGCAAGAATGTCGGAGCTTGAATTAGAGCAACGAACTACCATTAAATTTCTTGTTGTCAGTTGACGATGTTAGTGCAAGTTTACGGGGATAATGCTATGAAGAAAACAGCAGTTTACAAGTGGGTGAAACATTTTTCTGAGGGAAGAGAAAGTGTCACTGACGAAGAGAGATCAGGACTGCCAGCAACAAGCAGAACTGAAGAAAACATTGCAAAATTCGTGAAATTGTGCGTGAAAATCGTCAGCTGACTGTCAGGAGCATAGCAGAGCAAGTGAACATTGACATAGACACAGTTAGGAAAATCTTAATTGAAGATTTTGACATGAGGAAGGTGTGTGTAAAAATGGTCCGAAAGGAGCTCACCGAAGAACAAAAGCAAAGAAGAGTTTTTAGCTACTAAACAAATAACTGTGTTTGAACACCCTGCCTCTTCACCGGATCTAGCCCCCAGTGACTTTTTTCTGTTCCCAAAGATAAAGGAAATGTTGAAAGGAAGGCATTTTGATGACATTGATGACATCAGGAGTAATACAACGGCAGCTCTGAAGGCCATTCCACAAAACCAGTTCCAAAATTGTTTTGAAGGGTGGACTTGGCGTTGACATCGGTGCATAGCTTCCCAAGGGGAGTACTTTGAAGGCAACCATGGTGGTATTCAGCAATGAGGTATGTGGCACTTTTACCATGACGAGTTCGCGAACTTTATTGTCAGACCATGTATTCTGCATAAATGTAATGGTCATGATGATGATGATGATGATGATGATGATGTGTGCAAGCGTGATAATGTAGTGTGCCAGTTGGAACTGCACGGAGCTGGTTGCTGCTCAGCATCAACCCCAAGGGCAGAGTTTTGGTGTGCAGAGAATATGCTAGGGTGGCTATAACTGACTTCCTGGAGCAGAGTCTGTCTTGCAAAGCTGGTAGTTCTTGAGGTAGTCTAGAAATTTCATGTATCTTATGGCTCATTACTGTGCTCACAACAGCCCATGAGATCCCTATCCCATGCCCGATGGATCCAGTATATACTGTCCCATCCCATTTCTTTAACACCCATTTAATATTATCGTACCATCTTACAAATGGCCCCTTTAGGTTTCCCCACCACAATGCTCTATGCATTTCTCGCTTCCCCCATATGTGCTATTTGCCCTGCCCAGCTCATCCTCCTGTATTCGGTTGCCCTAATAATATTTTATGAACAGTACAAATCACTATGTCATGAAAGTAATGCAGACTTATGCTCTGATGTGACAGCAGGTACTTTTCGAAGAAAAGCGATCAGCATTCTTGGAAAAAATGCCTCCATATTCTGGTGACCTCTCCAAAAAGCTGATCTCTCTGCAAGAAGGCATGGGCTCTGCATCACAAAATGTGGAACCAGTGCAGCCTGGTGAGAATGCAGCAACAAATACTTTGTTTAAACTGCAGGTGAGTCGGGATTCTGCGTACGTGTGTAACTCTTTGAAGCTTTGATCTCTTTAATTAATATATACAAGTTATTTTCTACCTCACAGAGAGCATGGGCTTTTCATTATGCAGACCATTCAGTTAATGCTATGTGGGGAAATAATCACCATTTGTTTTGCTGGGTGAGTAGTTCCTGACATATCGAAGGATCATAGTTCCTGCATCTTTTGGATCACACAGTAAATGTGTGAGAAAACACCTTGCATTACATAGGTGAAGGTGGCAAAGGGAAAGTAGATGGTGAACCAGCATGGTGAGAGGAAATTGTGCTGCTTTGTGAATGCACCAAACAAAATGTATTACTGATTGTGTGTTTCCTATTATTCCTGCTTCTTCTCCCATTCATCAGCCTAAATAAACAGTATTCTCTTGATAACCAGTCTTGTGGGATAATTTAAATAATCCATGACCATGCTTTAAGCTAACGGTAAGTGGTAACGAAACCCACTAAGGCATATAAACGTATAAGAGTGTCTTACAAACACTGTATACCTCCTATACTGAGTTATTTGGTATCTTGTGAGGATGGCCACAAGAGTGGCCAGCACATGTATTTGTATATGTGCCTGTTGGTTTTGTTACCATATCTAATTTTCTGCAATAAGTTGCAGTGTCACAGCCCAGAAGAGTTAGGTTTTCACCACCACTGCTATGAAAACCTCAGTACTTGATTTTCTAAACTCTTGTTTTTCCATTCTGGTGTTCTGTGACCCATTTAACCTTTATCCAACCAACGCACCAGATCCTTTTAAATCTGCATCTTACGAACACACCATATCGGTGTGCTGCTGCCATTTAAATGCTCCTTATACTCTTGTAGAGGCTTAGAATTATAGCCTCATTCGTTATCTCCACATTTTATAATGGTTTGTGGTCAGATTCATGCTCCGGCTACTTTACCCAATTATGTACATATGCACCTCATGAATACCAAATTTCTAGCCAGCCTGTAATCTTCGAAACATCGTATGTTTTTTTTTATGCTAAGCAACTGACCCCTTTCATTTCCTTCTGAAGAAACATTTAGCCATGCTACTCCCCTTCATCCCAGTAATTTGTCAACAAATTCAAATGCGAAGCCTCATTCACTCTGCTAAGTGTTGGTGTTACAGGAATTCTATTTGTGACCGTGCGTGCTTCATATAAGAATTTTCTTGCTCTGTACTCTGCTCTTTACCACTGCAAAGAACTACATCATTTAGTGGCATATATTAGACTGTTCTGTCATGTAGCCAAAACAGACACACACTCTATGTGTAAGGTCACAGGATATATGAATACTAAAAGGGACTAAGCACCAACTGTCTGTGTATGATAAAATGCCAATGGTATATTTTCTCTAATGCCTGTGTTACATTTCAGTTCAGTTTGTGCTCAATTCCAGAAGGACTCTTTGAAAAATAAGATAAACAGGATGCATAAATTTGCCCACACAAATAAATGTAGGTAATTACTGGCTGCTTTGTGAGGTCATGGTTTTCCCATAACTTATACTGAAATTGAGAAGCCTTGTTGGCAGATTCCACTGGGTTATAATTTCATCTGAGGTTGATATATGGAAATAAACAGACTGGTCTGCAAATAGTACAGCCATAAAACAGCTGAAATAATATGGCATTTCAGTGCGTTACCACTTGTTCCAACTTCATAATAATAAGCCGGACTGAATATTCGTTTCTAAGTCAGCAGTCTGCAATGTCTGGATGTCTGTGCATAAGAGAGCCGGGTTCCTGTCCCCAAACCAGATATCTGAACTGGTTTGGGGCAGCGAGAGTGAAGAAGCAGGGGCATCGAGCAACTGCATCATTTATTTTAGACAATAGAATTTTATGCATTTTTAGACAACGCTGAAATATCTCTGTTTAAGTTGCTCTTTCCTTGGCGGAGTAAGGAAATACTATGTAGAAATTCTCAATTCCCCATTGTGAAAAACATACTGGAAATGATAACACATGTTGGTATACTGGAACAGAACTCAACAAACGTAGGTCTTTCTCGGTTCATGACGGTGTTGCGTGTGAATAGCGAGTGGTGTGAAGAGAAAAGTTAGTGAAGTGTTGAGAAAGTATGATGTGTGTGAAGTAAGAGGATGTTTCTGACACCACCACACCAAGGCACAAATCCACAGATCCTGAAGCTGGAATTTGGGGCCTGAAACAGAAACGTAAAGAAAATAAATTGAAAATTTTTTAAAATTAACTTCCTGCATTTAGGCACTAAATAATTCGACTGAATTTTTTTTTAACTGAAGTATCTCTGATTTATTCCCAACACAATGCGGATTATTGGAGCCTGGGGTGGCGTAGTGGTTAAGGCGCTGCGCTACTATTCGGACGGTCCAGGGATCAATTCCCGGTGGTATCACTGGATTTTTCAGTGACATATTCCTTCCAACCATACCATGGCTCTGGGGTCGACTCGACCCCCAGTAAAAATGAGTATCAGGAACATTTCCTGGGGGTAAAGGCGGCTGGTGCGTGAGGCTGACCTTACCACCTTTGCGTGCTGAATGTCATGGAAATCTGTGAGTCTAAACCTCCTGGAACCCTCTGGGCCACACTGGGTCTGTTACAGGATTCCTTTTTACAATGCAGATTATTACATTATTTCATTATCTTTGGTACATAATATATAAACGTTTATTGTCAAACATGTGCAACGATTTAAAGGGCCATCGTGGAGAAAATTCTGTACCCAGAGCACGAAGACTGAATTAAATGTCCGTACGATAAAGGTTAACTCTGTCTGTACCATCTGTTCTCTTACAGTGTCTGCTGTGTTCTGGGAAACTGCCCCATGACTGTTTGGTTGAGGTGCACCAGTTTGTACAGACACACCCACAGCTCCATGGAAACCTGAGCCTGCAGGTTCTCTGTGTGCCAGCACAAGAAGCTGCCACCATTCTGCTTGATTTCTGTCCACATGCTCTGTTACAGTACACTAAGGTAATAGCATTGTAGATAGGAATTTGCGTTCCTTGTCCATCACCCATGCGTGTGGTTTGTGTTTGTATGTTATTTTGGATAGTTTAGTGCAGCCTCTGCATCTGCCGTTAGACGAGATTCAACTGAGTGAAATGAAGATTAATGCAGTTTCATATTGAATCAAATAGGATGAAAATAAAAATTGAGGATTCATAACTTTGGCGATGCGTTGCTTGTGTTCTTGTGAGAATTGTTCATATTTTGAAGGAACATGGTTAGCTGTGCACGCAGCAACACAGCTGCACATTGCAGAAGACCTGAATTTTACAATGTTAATTTATAGGGCAAAAACATGCATATTATGTGGGTGAGTTAGAAAGTGTCCACAAGGTTTCATTTACATTATTATGTTATTGGCAACATTGGTAGTTGCAGGCTGACTGGAAGTGTAGACACACTTAATCACTGTCTTGCAGTTTCAACCTTGAATGATTAGCAGTTACAGTGTGGTGGCAGTGTTAATATGGCCACTGCACTGATACATCAAAGAAGACCAGCATGCAGTAAACCAATTTGGTGCACTGTGGTGTACCAGGGGGAGAAATCCATCTAAGACTTTCAGCACAGCATGTTAACTCTGCATTACCACAGTAGACTGACAGGTTCACAAAGGGTAGTGCAAGTGTATCTGATTCAAAATGAGAAGATTGACTTTCCACATCCACTGCTGATCACATCATTGAATGAGTCAGTGCCATGATTCTAAGAGACAGAATTGTGACTGCTGGTGAGATGGCAAATCAGTCATGGTTTGACCACACTCAAGGCTTTCATAAGGTCTTGGCAGCATGGATTGCAGCATCTCACAGAAGAATACAAGTGCAAATGTTCGGATGTCTGCTAGTCCCCTTCGAATTGGTAACAAAATTAGTGTGATACCTTCTGAGATGGATCATCACTAGGGACAAGACGTGGATCCACTACGGTGATCTGGAGAGCAAGTGCTGCATTATAAACTGCAAACATCTGCTGTCACAGATTGTGAGAAAGTTCAAAATGCATCCAGCATTGAGAAAGTGCTGCTGACTGATTTTCTGGGTTTCATCATGACACACTTAAAAAAAAAAAAGAAAAAAAAAAGTAGTGTGTGTTAGTGTCTTGTGCACAGGATGCAGGACACAATGAGAACATAAATATGGATATTAAATTCTTCGAAAATGTGTCAGAGTATTTGTGAATGGCACTGACATGTGATAATTGCAAGCATGAAAAAATAAAGAGCAGATTAAATTAGGGACATCTGCCGCAGTTTAATACAGAATCCTTTTGTCTTTTTGATTGCTATCTGATAACGTAAAGATTAAACCATACGAAACTCTAATGTTGCATGTTTAGATGGGTGTGAAACTTGGTCTCTCACATCAAGGGAGGAACATAGGCTGAGACTGTTTGAGAATGGGGTACTGAAGAAGATATTTGAGAGTAAGACGGACGAAGTGGCATGCGACTGGGGAAAATTGTGGAATGAGCTTCATTATGTGTACTGTTCACAGAATATTATTAGGGTGAGCAAATCAAGGACAGGGTGACTGTCAGAACATTTGGCATGTATGGGGAACAGACAAGTGCATACAGGGTTTTGGTGAGGAAACCTGATGGAAAGAGACCACTTGGAAGACCTAGGCTTAGATGGGAGCGTCATATTAGAATTATTCTAAAACAAACAGATGTAAGTGGACTGGATCAACATAGCTCAGGACAGGGACAGGTGGCAGGCTGTTGTGAAGACATAACGAAACTTCAGGTTTCATAAATTGCAGATTAGCTGAGGAAATTTTTGCTTCTCAGGAAGGGTTTGCTCCCTGAAGTTGCCGTATTGCAGTTCAGTTTTGAGTAACATTTAATGTCTTTGTTTTTGCATAGTTGAACTAAACATTGTCATTGCAGGACAGATTCAGCTGTGAGACCGAGTGGCGCAGCCTCCTGCTAATGTTACACAGGAAAGTGCAGGCCCTGGGAGACAACACAGTGTTGAAACCTTTATATCTGCAGGTTACCAACGGTAAGCTGCCCTTTCCTTTGCCATATCTTTCCTTCTGTCAGTGTCACAAGTCAAGAACCACTGAACATGTTACAAAATTTATATTTGAGAATTTTACAGATATTTGTTGATGCTTTGATGCTTGGCATCATCAGGGTTCAAGTATTAGAACCCTGATGATGGAGCCATAGTTGGTCTTTGAAACACTGTACTGGAACTACATGATGCAGAAATAGATTTTATTGAGTTTTGTCATTGTGGAAGCTGCAAGATGTAGAAGAATTGAATGTTTGATTCTGTGTTACAGATGTTTTTACCTACCTGTCACAGACATTGTCATTAGAGGAGATGTGTAGAGTGTTACCACCTGGTGGGGAAAATATGTACCGTAATTATGTGCAGATCTGTCAGCAAGTGGGACATGCCAATCATATCAGAGCACTCATTATGGCAACCGGCCAGCAACTGTTGGCAACACTCAATCTGTGACCTGCTTAATTTTGGTAAGTGTTGCGACTCTGCATGCATTTTGGAATGCAACCGGATGCAAACTGTACACTTCATACACTGGTGACCAAGTGTGATGCTCTGTCAGCTTGTTCTGCCCTAAAGTGCATTGTCTCCACCTCTATTACTAGAAGATCTGTCACTGACCTCTAAACGACAGATGATTGACATATCTTGAGTGCTGTGCTCTGTGTCTGTGATCTGCAGCACAGGTCAATGTCACGGCCTCACCATGGGGGGAAGCGGACACATCTGCAAAGCTTCTACTCCAAACCTATTACATTACATAGTTCTGCAGTACATACAGGGACGGTAAGAGTAATCAGGGGAACTTGTGTCTGTGAACAAGTTATTTCATATACTGTGGTCAGTTGTGGGTGGCCATTAAGCTATGTTAAACTGTGGGTTAAAATGACATGGCAGGCAAACATTTGCAACTGTGACCGTATCCAGGTGGTGTCTCTGTGATGAGTCACTTTACATGACATTTATGGCTTTCAGAGAGGTGACTGAATATTGCTATCTTCTGAGATGTGACACTGTGTGGCCTAATGGCAGTGGAATGATGTTGCAGCGCTGTCACATGCAGCACACATGACAGCAGTCATACAGCGTTACATTGGGTCTAATGCCTGCCCACCACCCACCCAACCCCATCTGTAAATATTCTCTGAACTGTGTGAGATTTGAGGTTCTCGTAGCAGTGGTACTGAAAGTTTTGCGGGATGTGATGGTGTGTCATTGGCTGTGGACCTTCTGGTGTTACAGAGGATTCGCATGCCTCCAGCTGTTAAGGGTCAAGCAGCTGCCAACATTTTGAAGGATGATAGTGAGTTTATCAACTCTCTTCCTGGACTTCACTGCTTACCTTTGAGATGAAGGCAATATATTCCTTCGAAACACAGGCACTACACACCATGTGACACAGTGCCACATCCTAGAAGAACTGAATCTCTTGTGAACTAGGTTATCAGCCCAGAATGACAGTTGCTGTTATGTACATAAAGGGTAGGCTGTGATTATTGGATGACTGACATATAACTGTCAACATGACCTGCCAGTGGACACTGAGATTTGATGACATTTGTGTGTGTCAACATGACCCACAGGTGGGCACTGAGATTTCGTGACAGACACGTGTCTGTCAGCATGACCTGCCAGAGTGTACTGGGATCTCCTTCCATGCATGAAGCTTTTAAGAATGTGTGGATCTACATCTTAACTCCCCTATACATCTTCATGGTATACTGCCTTAAACATAGAGACAGTTTTGTAGTAAATAAAAGTGTCTTTTAACAGTTTTCCTCCCTGTACTCCTCTCAGTTATAGATTGTTTGAAAGTTTTTAAGATTGTGTTCTTAATTTCATTGTGTTGCTGCAGCCATATTGTTCTGCTACAGTGAGTTGCAAACAGTAGTGATATTTATTGCATTATACACTCTGATGATGCAGCAGCAGTTCCTGTTGTTGTGATATTGAGAGATTTATTGACCACTGGTGAACTGATGCTGGGCCTCTGGGAGTCAACTGTTCCATGTGGAGAGATGCTTGAAGGTGAAATGTGTTGGACCCTACAGGTGGCAGATGGCGTGCTAGAAGATACGGCAGAGCCACAGCTTTGGAAGGAGCATAGTTGGAGACTTGATGGGCTCATCGTTTGTGAAGTGCCATCATGGGAGGAGCAGGGGGACCAGGCGTTGTTGATCTTGAGGCTTGGTAGGAATTCAGGTGTCTCCTGCTGCACGTGCTGTGAAACTGACATTATGAGCTTATACAGGATGGAAGAGAAATTGAAGGGTGAGAATATAAGACAGACAGACAGTCGATGTCAATTACACTGTTGATACGTTTAATTAGTGCACAATTTGCTTGACACCAGAATGGAGTCAGCCTACATACTGCATTTAGCTGAGTACAAGTCATTGATTGTTGCCTTACAGTCACTCACAAACAGATGTGTTCTTTAGAGCATTTCCTTGAAAATTGAAGGTTGCAAAGGAAGGTTGTCCTGTATTTGGGAAAATGTGGTATGCACAACCGTAGCAGTGTGTGCTTCTGCTTGATTGATGGTAGGGCATGTTCCGGCGTGCAGTAGATGCTGTGTGCCGAAATGTCCTTCACATTTTTTAGGTTACTACATGATGTGGCACATCACTGGGATGCTGCGTGTGTGTTTCTGATCTGAACGGCACCACTGTCAAAAAATCACTTATGCAAATTTGGCTTTAATATCTGGCATTACATTTTGTATGTGAACCTCCTGATACTTTCTGAACTGGATTTTTATGGTTTGAAGTTTTTCTCATTTTAGTACCTTATGTAGAAATTCTAATGGTCATCTGGGTTTGTGTACCTTGTAGTGTGAAGGCTTTTTTATGACATTTCAGAAGAACAAACTTCCACCCGCTGTTAAAATCTTAAAACTTCTATCGAATAGAAATGCTTCATATATTGTTAGCTTTGGTAGGCTGAACTTGTTTATTGTCTCTGTAGCTGTACCAGTGCAGCAGCCTGTGTGTGCTGTTTTTTCACTATGTGGTCATTTCTTGCAGTGCACAGAATATATTGTGTTACAGGAATGTGGTGATCATGTACGTATGTAATGGAGAGATGGAATCACCAAAGTATTTGTTGTCACAGTGAGATAGGCGTTCTGGATTTAGTGTACTGAAAATTTATTTTTGAAGTGAATGTTGTGACTCTAGTCATTTATTTATTCTCATGTTAAACATGTTTATAATGTTGAATAGGATTTTGTTCCACTCTAATAAAATTGTTAAGAATGGTCTGGTTTAGCAAACCTGCAGTACCCCTCGGCTTTTACTGTCAGACAGATCTGACCATCCTCTTATACCTGTTGTGTCATTACCAACAGACTATGGTTCCCATCCATCCCTTTTCAGGAGAAATGTCCTGGTGTCCCAAAAAAAGTTCTTGGAACTTGCAAATGTCCTGCTTTAGATTTCATAGATTTCTCATTTGCCTCAATGCAGTAATGCAGTTTTTCAGTATCCTACTCTAATGATTATTGAGTTCATTGTTTATTATCTTTGGTTTCATATGTGTGTTGGTAAGAATCTGTCAGGCATTTGCTTGTTGATGTTGGCAACACTGTGAAATTGTAGCATGCCTTCTGTTCTTCACTTGTTTTTCTGGTTCACGTGATGAAATAGAGATCTGGTCTACGTGAGACACAAGTGGTCAAATTGATTTCTATTGCCATCAGGGTCATCTTGCTCTAAATGAAGTACTCTGAATGACAGCATAAGGAGTAAATTCCCACAAATCAGAGGACAAGGTGAAAATGTGGATTGCACACCTTGTAGCGCACATGGAGAGCGGTCAGATATTGGGAACCATGTGAAAACAAAAAATGTAAACTGGTAGTGGAAAGTTGGGCATCGAAAAACACAGTAAACGGTTACTTGCAGGTAAATAACCAAGAAGTGGATAGACAGCAGCACAAGGAACAAGTTCAGCTGGCCCTACAGCATTGAACAGCCACAGTTTTAGGTTGATGGGCTGTGCTACAGCTGTAGTTAAAAGTCTTTTCATCCAGAGATTCACATGCTGTCAGGTGAAAACCAGGGTGATTATCACAAAGGTTGTGACATTTTTTGCAGTACAACAAGTGATGAATGATGTGAAAGGCTTGTTGCATTTCACTCATGATTCATTCTTCTGATCGCTTGAACCTGAGGCCCATCCACTTTCTTATTAGGTTCTGTCATCCTGAGAAAGTGTAAAGGTGAATCTGGGTGGAGAAACTTCTGATCTTTTGCCTCTTGTGTGCTGGAATTCATCAAGAGGTTTGAACTTGATGGAAAAATGATAACAATCTGCAGATAACACAAATACAAATTCTGGATGTAAGAAGAGGAATTAACAGTTTTTACCACAGACTGCGAGAACAAACAACCAGCAGTTTGGTCAGTGCTGAATGTTCTGCTCACACTGTGCACAGAGCTGTTTAACATCTGCCAACTACTTACCATTTGATATTCAAAGAGTAACTGGAAACATATACCAGCAATTTGAAATTTATGCTGTGCATGTCAGAGCCCTGAAGTCAGTCTGTGAATTGACAGAAACAAAATGTAAAGCTATCCTAGGACATAGCAAGACAATGTAATTAGCCCTCACACCAGCAGTTGGAAGGACATAGATGTTTTTACTGCCTGAAAGCGTTCGTCCTGCCCATTGAAGAGTGTCCTGTTACCCTTACGAATTACTTGAAAGTCCCCTTGCAACTACCATCTTTCATTTCCTTGCCAGTCAACTAAGAATTTTTTCTGTGCCATTCAGAATATTGAGAAGCACATCAAAAGTATTCTTGAAGTAAAAAGTGAAATAAGTACATAAACTGCTGCTGGAGCAGAACACAGAAAATTCAAGTGATGTGTTGTGAAAGATCAGCTGGAAGAATTACTGAAAGAAAGTCAAGTGAACTGTGAAGATTTTAAAAGCTACTGTGATAATTTCTACAAGGCTGTGATTGACACTCACAAAAATATTGTAATCCATTTCCTGCACGTCTTTAATCTGGACTGGACTGGCTTGAAGAAAGTGCATGATTGGCAGTGTGTTCAAGAATGCTGCTGTTCCATAACAACTGTAGGCACTAATTGTATAGTGGATGAAACAGAACTGCTACAGCAGATTTGCATGTGTGAAGGAATACTTTGAAGAAAAGTTAAAAGAAAGAAATGTGAATTCAGCCATGTCTTTCGCGGAAGTGTAAAACGTGTTTATTTGTTCAGTTTTCATTTGCAGTTGCAGATTTGAACACTACTATAGAACATATGCACATTTGAACACTACTATAGAACATACGCACATTTGAACACTACTATAGAACATACGCACATTTGAACACTACTATAGAACATACGCACATTTGAACACTACTATAGAACATACGCACATTTGAACACTACTATAGAACATACGCACATTTGAA
>Ga0209628_10001215_pt1 | contig 16372 bp, 12 predicted proteins | sample TergutCu122P4_FD_187285 | JGI IMG/M metagenome (GOLD analysis project Ga0209628, IMG submission 187285) | Cubitermes ugandensis P4 segment gut microbial communities from Kakamega Forest, Kenya - Cu122 P4 (SPAdes) (version 2) | ecosystem: Host-associated > Arthropoda: Insects > Digestive system...
TTTCGCAGTATCGGTTTGCCGGAATTGCAAATTCAGTTGGAAGAATCGCGGATGGCGCGTTACGCCGTATCTATGGCTGATGCACAGGCAGTTATCGAAATGGCAATCGGCGGAAAAGCCGTCACCAAATTCTACGAAGGGGAACGCACCTTCGATGTACAAATCCGTTTCCAAAAAGAATTTAGGGATTCTCCTGAAAAAATTGGCAACATCTTGATTCCCACTATGGATGGAAAGCAAGTTCCCTTAAAGGAAATTGCGGATATTCGGAAAATTACCGGGCCAACATTTATCTACCGAGAAGGGAGCAGTCGTTATGTCGGAATTGGGTTTAGCATTCGGGGTAGAGATTTGGGTTCAACCATTGCAGAGGCACAGAAGGCTGTCTCTAAAGGCACGCAGATGACGCAGATGACACAGATTTGCTCAGATTTATTTATAAATGATATTGATTTTCAAAAAAATAAAAACTGCGTTTATCCATCAAATCTGCGTTATCTGCGTGCTAATGGTTCTCCACAATCCGCAATAAAAATGGTTTGGGCGGGCGAATTTGAGAGCCAGCAGCGGGCAACAGCACGGTTAAAAGTGATTGTTCCGGCGGCGCTTTTGCTCATTCTGTTTTTGCTGTATATGAATTTCGGAACGGTAAAAGACACGCTCATTGCGGCGAGCGCCATGCCATACGCCATTATCGGAGGATTTATTTCACTTTGGATAACAGGCACTTCCTTTGGCATCTCCGCAGGAATTGGGTTTATTATCCTATTTGGAATTGTGTCCATCAATAGCATTTTGTTGGTTACCAAGATGAAAAACGCCTGGCGAAAGACAAAAGAGGTTAAGTTGGCGATTAATGACTCTGTGAAGCAACTAATCAGACCCATTCTAATGCTTGCCTTGATGGGTTCTGTGGGGTTATTACCGGCGGCGCTTTCCACCGGCATGGGCTCCGAAATACAGAAACCGTTGGCAATCATGATTGTAGGCGGAATTATTATCTGTATGTTGTTGTCATTTACGGTGTTGCCGCAGGTGTTTTATTGGGCGTACAAGGGTGAGTCTCGATTTATACGCATTAGAGCGAAATGGCATATTTAAACAACTTTATTTTCTCTCGTATCTCTTCAATTGCCAAAAAGTTGCGTGGCGAAATCACATCCATCCATCCCGATTCAATAGGATATACCCGATTTTCCTTAACAGCATTAAGCAACGTGTATGGATAGGTTTTTACAAAATAGGGCAAATCTTCCGTGCGTACAAAAATGATATCCGGATTCTGAGTAAACAAATATTCACGTCCAATGTTCCAGGAAGAGAGCGTGTCTCCAATATTTTTTCCACCTGCCAGATGGATGATTTCGCTAATGTGTGAATTTGCAGGTGCTGTAAAATCCCCAGCAGTGCCAAAACTTACTACGTAATAAACAGATGGAGCACGCAGATGACACGGATTTAAACTACCCCGTCTCGCTTCGCGAGCCACCCCTTCAAAAATTTGAAGGGGAATATATCTGCGCAAATCCTGCTCATCTGCGTGCTTATAAAATTCTAACAATTCCCCATAATAACAAATCAATGAATCTGCAACCAGCATATTATCAACAATTTGTCCTATAATTTTCAACGCATCCAACATCCCTTCCAATTTTTCCTCTTGCTTAATGGCGATTACGGTTATTCCCGATTTTTCCAATTTTTCCACTTCGCTTTTAGAAATAATGGAGCCTATGAGCACGACATCCGGCTGGAGCGAGATTATTTTTTCAATATTTATATTTTGTAAACCTCCAACTTTGTTAATGCGCTGAGTTTCTTTAGGAAAGTTACAATAGTCGGAAATGCCAATCAATTTATCTTCCGCATGAAGTAGAAATATCATTTCGGTAATTCCGGGCGAAAGTGAGATAATTTTTTCGGGCGCCTTGTTTAATTTTATTTCTCGATTATACGAATCGGTTAGGCATAAAAAAGTAGCTGCCGTATCGGGGAGATACAGGCAGCTACCACACAGAGAAATAAAATAAAAATATACTAATGCCCACAAGGGGCGGTTAGTCGTTCTTTTTAACACGGCAAAAATAATAAATTATTATATACACTCAGCTTCTCCAGTACATTATTTTTTACGTGAATATAGTCATCAACACCAGCTTCATTCAGCATATCAATGATTTCTGTTGGATTTCCGGCGATTAAAACGGGTATTTTTTTAGTATTTTTCTTGATTTTCCGTACTATTTCTACTCCCAAAGTGGCATATTCTTCATCAGAACTGCATATCACGATGATGTCCGGGGAGGCATTTTGGGCGGCATTTACTCCATCTTCTACACTTGCGAAGCCGGCGTTATCTAAAATCTCGTAACCGGCACATCCAAAAAAGTTGGTAATAAAACCGGCTCTCGCCTGACGCATGGCTAAATTTCCCACTTTAAGCAAAAACACTTTTGGGCGATGGTGTTTTTTTGCCCACGCTTCCGTTTGCAAACGCAACGCTTCAAATGCAGCCGCACCACGATACGATTTCAAACCTTCCGAAGTGCAAGTTTTCGTTTCTTCAATTTTATCCAACATACACTCATTGGTATTTGGATATTGGTTAGTACCCAACAAAACATACTTGCGCGTGGCAATATCCATGTCGCGTTTCTGTGCGCTTTTTTCGATTTCCGATTTAATTTTTCGATTTTCGATTAATGTGATAAAACCTCCGTCCACTTCAGTTTCTCGGAATAAATTCCATGCATACTCAATGATAGAATTAGTCAGATTTTCAATATAATATGAACCTGCCGCAGGGTCAACCACTTTATCGAAATAGGATTCTTCTTTTAAAATAGTTTGCACATTTCTACTAATTCGGCTGGAAAATTCATCTTCTTGTTTGTATGCTATGTCGAACGGTTTGAGTGCTATAGAATCTGCGCCGCCCAATGCAGCCGACATCGCCTCTGTGGTAGAGCGCAATATATTCACATACGAATCATACAATGTTTTATTCCACGAAGAAGTTACCGTATTAAGTGTAATGTGATAAGCGCAGTCGCACGCCGGATGGTATTGTTCAATTAAGGTTGTCCATAACAAACGCATCGCTCTTAATTTAGCGATTTCCATAAAATAGTTGGAGCCTACTGAAAGCGTGAATTGCATTTTAGATGCAATCTTCTCCGAAGCGATTCCTTCTTTGGTAGCAAAAGCTACATATTCATTGGCAACTGCCAAGGCATATCCTAATTCTTGCACAATGGTGGCGCCCGCATTATGCATTGCCAATCCATTCACATTAATAATTTTGAAATGTGGAAGTTCGGAAGTTAAAGCAAGTAGCTCTATCACTTCTTGCAAATCGGTGTTAGCATCTCTATAAAACTTTCCTTTCTTCAGCGCATAAATAATGGCATCAAAATCAATGGCGCCTGCAATTTTTGTTTTATCAAACTTTTGTTCTTCCACATATTGAACAAACCATTTTGTTAATTCAATATAAGAAGAAGCGCAACGAAACTGCACCGCCTTTTTTTCTAAATCAATATCGTGCAATAATTCAGTTAAATCTTGATAAGAGGTAATATTTTTTGTACAGAAAGATACCGTATCTGCGCCTTTTTTTAGCGCATTTGCAGCCATCGCGTTTGCTTTTTTCGGGTCTTTTTCAGTAATTTCCTGAACAATATTCCAGTTATTATCTTTTGTTTTAAAGCCTCTTGTGTAAGGAAATTGGTTTGGCAACGCCTCTAAATAGTCTAATGTTTCAAGGTCTTCGGCACGATAATAGGGTCGTACCAAAAACCCCTCATCGGTGCGCCATATCAATTTTTTTTGATAGTCGGCGCCTTTTAAATCTTTAAGAATTACTTCTTCCCATTGTCCGGTTGTTACCGGCGGAAACTCTTGAAACAGTTTATTTTCGACACTCATTACTTATAAATTACATTTAGGGCGCAAATATCCATAAAAATTTCCAATTACCTGAAAAATGGAGAAAATAATTTTTTTAATTTTTAATTGAGTTTGTGTATGCAGCATTTTTTTGGTTTTAGCGACTTCTATTTAATTTTGCTCTATATTTGCAGCAAAGTTTGTATGCAATATAACTGTTTGATTAAGAGTTGTTTTTTCTATTTAAAACAGGACAAATTATGCTCTCAATTTTAAATATTTCCTACCGATACCAAAAAGAGTTAGTTCTTCAAAATGTTTTTTTTGAACTGAATAAGGGAGATTATTGCGCAATTATTGGTCCTAACGGCTCGGGAAAAACTACCTTATTGAATATTATTTCCGGTGCACTAAAAAAGCAGGAAGGAGAAATTTTTGTTTCCGGAAAAAAGATAGAGGATTACGGCATCAAGTCTTTGGCAAAGCAAATATCTGTGGTGCCGCAACGCAGCGAGCCGGTGTATCATTTTTCGGTTTTTGATATGGTAATGTTTGGCCGACATCCCTATCAAACCGGTTGGAATTATTATGATTCCGAAGATGAAAATATTGTTGTGGAAGCATTACGAAAAACAAATCTACTCTCTTTGAAAAACCGAATGACTTTTCAGTTGAGCGGCGGCGAGTTTCAGCGTACGTTGATTGCCCGCGCTATAGCACAGCAGGCTCCGCTCATGTTGTTAGACGAGCCGTTGGCAAATTTGGATATTCCCCACCAATTTGAAATATTGGATATCTTGTCGGAACTTAACCAGACCAAGCAAACAACTATCTTGATGGTAATTCACGATGTTTCGTTGGCAGTGCAGACTATTCCCAAAAGTTTACTGCTCAAAAACGGTCGTCTTTCTTTTTTTGGAGAAACAGAAAATATTGTGCGGCAAAATTTGATTGCTGAACTTTTTGATTTGGGTGAAACTTTTGAAGTAAATGCGTTTGGAAATGTGAGAAAATTAATGGTTTTCCCTAAAACACTTTAATCGCTCCTCTAATATCGGAAGTTGCTCCATTTTGATGAGCGAAACACAGGCGCGTAGCCCCTCCGTGCGTTCACTGCCGGTAATTGCCAAAGAAATGGCGCTAATTCCGTAATAGAGAAACTCTTTCAGCAACTCTTCTCCGGTTAATCCCGGGTAACAAACCGTGAAATAAAAACCATCGGCAAGGGGCAGGTCTTCATCTTTATCATACACTAATTTAAAGCCGTTTTCTAAGAACATTCTTTTCATAATTTTGGCTTTTTCAGCATAAATCTTTACATCGTTTAAGTAATTGTAGGTACCTTCGTTGCAAGCTTTTAAAATGGCAGCCATGGCATATTGCGCCGAGTGTGAAGTGCCGGAACTAATGGCATATACCGTTCCGTAAATAATAGCACGACCCAACTTCGGAGTGCCAAAATAAGGTACCAAATCGGGAAACTCTTTGTGGTACAAATGGTCGGAAAGGACTAACATCCCGATTCTTTCTCCGGCGTAACTAAATGCTTTTGAACTGGATATGAGCAGTGCGTAATTGTCGGTGTATTTTCCCACAGTGGGTTGGAAAGGCGGTTTTCCCGGATTAGAAATATCTTTGCGAAAATCCATTCCAAAGTATGCCAAATCTTCAAAAACGCAAACATCATATTGTGTAGCTAATTTGCCAATTATCTTTAATTCTTTCTCTGTAAAACATATCCATGAAGGGTTGTTGGGGTTGGAATAAATGATAGAGTGAATATTTCCCTTTTCCAAATAACTGATTAATTTATCGCGCAGTTTGTCGCCGCGAAAATTGTACACGTCGAAAGTTTCAAATTTAAGTCCGAGAACTCTGTGTTGTTGCTTTTGCACGGGGAATCCGGGATCAATAAACAAAGTGGTATCTCTCTCTTTGCGTGTACGGACGAAAGTCATGAACCCTGCCATTCCGCCCATCATAGAGCCCACGGTGGGGATGCAACCCTCGGGAGAAACATCCAAATCTAAAAAGTTTTTAACAAATTTCGACATCTCTTTTTTCAGTTCGGGCGTGCCATCAATATCAGGGTAAAGGGCGGCGCATCCATTTTTAAGTGCTTCAATTTGAGCGTTTATGCCAATTTGACAGGCGGGCAATCCGGGTATGCCCATTTCCATACGAATAAAAGAAGTTCCGCTGGCTTCTTCAATGTCATTAATCATTTTTTTAATTTCTCTAATAGATGCTCTTCCAACTTCTTTGATGCCGCTTTCGGCAACAACTTTGTTTACAATGTGTTCAGGAATAGGTGTGTGTTTTTCAGCCATGATAAAAATAATAATTAAAAAATTGCGCAAAAGTAGAAAAGTTTCTGTTATATTTGACTATTTTTGCACCGCTGCTTGCAGCAAAAAACTTCTTCCCATGCAAAAAATAAAACCCTTAGTCCTCCTCCCCGTTTTTCCCGGTACCAATTGCGATTTCGACACGGCACGCGCCTTTGAAGAAGCCGGTGCAAAAACACAAATTTTTGTTTTTCGCAACTTAAATGAAACAGAAATCAATGATTCTATTAAGGAATTGGCGGCGTGGATAAGTAAAGCCGATATTTTGGCGCTCTGCGGCGGTTTTAGTGCCGGCGACGAACCCGACGGTAGCGGCAAATTTATTGCCAATGTTTTGAATAATAATGATATTAAAACTTCCATCTTGGCTCTATTATCCCGCAACAGATTAATTTTGGGCATTTGCAACGGATTTCAGGCGTTAATAAAATCAGGATTGCTGCCTTTTGCAAAACCGGGCGAAATAACTCCCGAATCGCCAACACTATTTAGAAACGACTGTAATCGCCATGTTTCGCAAATTACCAAAACGGTGGTTTCAAGCACCAATTCTCCATGGTTAACGTCTTTCAAAACAGGAGAAATACACCAAGTGGCCATCAGTCACGGCGAAGGAAAATTTGTGGTAAGCGATGCAATTGCTAAACAATTATTTGCAAACCAACAAGTAGCCTTTCAATACTGCGATTTTGAAGGAAATCCGAGTATGGATATGAAACACAACCCTAACGGTTCTCATTTTGCCATTGAAGGCATTATTTCCCCGTGTGGAAAAATTCTCGGTAAAATGGGGCACAGTGAGCGAAAAGGCAAAAATCTTTATAAGAACATTTACGGAAATAAAGTACAGGATATTTTTAGAAATGCGGTTGAATATTTTAAATAATGCAACTCATACATTTTAATAACGCTCAACAAATTACAACCCCTTCCGCCATCACTGTCGGTTCCTTTGATGGTGTGCACCTCGGTCATCAAGCATTGTTGCAACAAGTCAATAGTTTCGCCCATCAAAATAATTGCCAAAGTGTAGTGGTTACTTTCAACCCACATCCGCAAGAAGTATTGCAAATTAATCCGGACTTTTTTTTAATCAACACTTTTGAGCAGAAAATTGCACTTTTTGAGAAATTTGGAATAGATATGGTGGTTATCATTCCGTTTTCAAAAGAATTTTCTCAAAAAACTGCAAATGAATTTTTTGAAAATTACATTTTCTCTAAAATAAATGTAAAAGCCGTTTTTATGGGTCCCAATCATCATTTTGGAAAAAGAAGAGAAGGAAATGCAGATACACTACACTCTATTTGTAAAGAAAAAAACATTAAACTCTTTACTACGCAAGAATTTATCAGAGATGGACAGGAAGTTCGCTCCACCCAAATTCGGAAATATTTAGAAAAAAAAGAGTGGAAAAATGCGGAAAAATTGATGGGGCACAAGTTTTATTCAAAATCTTATGATTGAAACTCCACGTGGATTGCCGGTTCATTAGTATCTACAGAAACTTTTGAAGAGTTGTACGGTGATGTGTTGTATGCAGCAATGGGGGTTATAATTTTTGTAACCTCATTATATTTAATTAATGCCTTTACGAAGTCTCTAGGATTTTTAATCCCTGTTCGCACATCAACAATATTTCTATTAACGTATATATTCTCCGGAACACAGTGAAGAGAAACTCGTTTATTTTGCACAGCTAATTCTTCAATTTTTTTTGTCATCAATGAAACGACTTCTTCTTTAGGCTTTGTTTTGTTAGCATTATAAACGGCAATAACTTCTTTTCCGGGAGCAGCGTAAGCGATATCTTTACCATTCATCATATTATCATACATCGCAACAGCTTGTTCACGTGGAGTTCTTATGGTTGAAGAAATTTCGATTTTGGGATTTACCGAAACATAACCCGCTTCACCCAAAATTTCTATAGTTCGTTTAGTAACTATATTTTTTTTATAATCACTTAATTCTGAAGAAAATACAACTTCACTTTTTGGTTTTATTGTGATGATGGGTTCCGGTTCGGGTATCGGTTCGGGTATCGGTTTAGGTTCGGGATCGGGTTCGGGTTTGGGTTCGGGTGTTGGTTTAGGTTCAGGCTTCGGCTCGGGTTGAACGTTAGAATTACTTGAAATTTGAATTTGTGGCGGTACAGGTTCTCGCTTAAAAAAAAATGAGAAAAGGGTTTTAAAAAACGTTATCATAATTAATAGTAATAATTCCGCAAAAATAGACAAATATCTTAATTTTTAATTTTTAATTTATTTCTGTATATTCGCCGCCTGAAAATTAATATTAAATAACATTTAGATATGGCATTAAACATTGACAATTCCAACTTCGATGCGCTGGTATCCGGCGAAAAATTAGTAGTAATCGACTTTTGGGCACCGTGGTGTGGCCCCTGTCGAATGCTCGGCCCCATCATTGATGAGGTGGCTACCGAGTACGAAGGCAAAGCCATTATCGGGAAGTGTGACACAGACAACAATAACGAAATTGCATCCCAATTCGGTGTGCGAAACATCCCCATGCTCGTGTTTCTAAAAGGCGGCGAAGTAAAAGACGTTCACGTGGGTATGATAAAAAAAATCGATTTGGTAGCAAAAATTGATGCTTGGTTGTAGAGAAAATTCAAAGATTTATACATAACCCTTATTTTCAAAATTTACCTGAGTAACAAAAATTCAAAAATAATTATTAATTAAAATTCAAAAAATTATGTTTAAAAATCATCCAAAAGGACTTATTCCTGCGGCGCTCGCCAATATGGGCGAACGTTTCGGATTCTACACAATGATGGCAATTTTGACACTTTTTTTAATGTCAAAATTTGGGCTATCGGAAACAGAGGCAGGCGGTCTCTATTCTATTTTTTATGGCGCAATTTATATTCTCGCCTTAGCAGGCGGTCTTATTGCCGATTCAACCAAACAATATAAGAGAACAATCCTTGCAGGGCTTATTGTAATGGCGCTTGGTTATCTGATTTTAGCTATGCCTGCACTTATTACATCAAAATGGATTGCCTTGGCGGTTCTTTTAATAATTGCTTTTGGAAACGGGCTTTTCAAAGGAAATTTGCAGGCTTTAGTGGGTCAAATGTATGACACCCCTGAGTATAAAAAAAGAATCCTTGAACAACATGGTGTTGATGAAAATGGAAAACCAAAAAAAGATTTTAGAGATTCCGGTTTTCAAATTTTTTATATGTTTATCAACATCGGTGGAATGTTTGCACCTTTTGCTGCAGTTTTTGTAAGAAACTGGTTTGTAAAAACGCAAGGCTATTTCTACAACTCTGACCTGCCCGGCTTGTGTTGGTCGTTTAATAACGGCGAAATGTCGACGGAGGTGTTAGATGGTCGTTTTACCGAACTTGCTACACAGGTTTCAAACGGTATTACTCCCGATATGGCAACTTTTGCAGATAAATATTTGACTGCTTTTAACACCGGATTCCATTACGCGTTTTCGGTGGCTATTGTTGCTATGCTTATTTCAATGGTGATTTTCTTGACTTTTAAAAGAATTTTGCCTGATAAAAAATTAGTTGTTGTTGAAGATAAACCCAAAATGTCGAAAGAGCAGATTAAACAAGATGCAAGAGAAATTAAACAACGTATTTTGGCTCTTTTTGCAGTGTTTGGCGTGGTTATTTTCTTCTGGTTTTCATTTCACCAAAACGGACTTACGCTCACTATGTTTGCCAAAGACTATACCTATTTGAAAATTTTTGACGGAACAAGATTTGAAACTTCTCTCTCAGCGGAAATATTCCAATCTATCAATCCATTTATTGTTGTGTTCTTAACGCCATTGATTATGGCAATTTTTGGTGCGATGCGCAAAAGAGGCAAAGAACCATCCACTCCGAAAAAAATTGGTATCGGTATGGGAATTGCCGCTTTGGCGTTTGTAGTAATGGTATTAGGATCAATGGGATTACCTACTTTAAACGAAGTAAAAGCTGCCGGTGGCTTATCGGATATTGAAAGAGTAACCCCATGGTTATTATTTGGCACATACTTCATTCTTACCGTTGCGGAACTGTTTATTTCTCCACTTGGACTTTCATTTGTGTCTAAAGTGGCGCCTACACACCTTCAAGGTTTAATGCAAGGTTGTTGGCTTGGTGCAACGGCAGTGGGCAACTTCTCGTTGTTTTTGGGTGCAATGATGTACAAAAGCATCTCAATTTCAGCTACTTGGACTGTTTTTGTAGTGGTTTGCCTTGTTTCAATGATTGCCATGTTCGCTATGGTTAAATGGCTTGAAAGAGTGGCTAAATAATAAACTTTAATATTGTTAAATAAAAACGAGGCTGCTCAAATTTTTGGGTAGCCTCGTTTTTGTAGGTGATTTTTAAGCTTAGTTTTTAAATTTTTAATTTTTCTAAAAAATGAAAAAAATAGAGGTGCTACTTAAAAGAAAAAGGCTCAAAAAACAGGGCGGACAATCTACGAAATTCTACAGATTTTAGGCAAATCTCTACTGGATAAAACATCTATAGATCAATTACTTAATAAACATGAATGCCAAAACGTCAAAGAACGTGATTGTAATTTATTGTTATTCAATTAGATTAAACGCAACAGCACTGATTAATAATTAATAATTAATATTTACTTCATAATTACCAATCGTTTTGTAACCGCCATATTGGTTTGTGAATAGAATTACGATTGCGTAAAGTTTTTTCATTGTTTAAAAATTTTGGTTAATAATTATGTTGGATGTTGTTTTTTAGCACAGGTTTTTTTAGCACGCAGATGACGCAGATAACACAGATTTACGCAGATTAAATTATTCTGTTACCACTACTTTATATACCCCAACTTCTCCTTTCATGGTAGTAATATTAAATATGTATATTCCTGCTTGGTATGAAGTAACATCTATGCGGTTTGTATTATGATAGTTATTGATGAGTTGTCCCATTTTATTGAAAATCTTTACGTTTGCAATATCTTCGCCTGCAATATATACCATATTATTTGAGGGATTAGGATAAAGAGATAAAGCGGATGAATATTTTTTTACACTCAAATTTTCTATATACGTTTCAAAACATTGCTCTTCTAAATCACAGGCAAAAGCATAAACAGGAACCACACAGTATTTATAGGTTCCGGTTACTAAATTTTCTGTATTATCAGCATAAGAAACAACGGTTGTAGCAACATGCTCAAGCAATGCACCATTTCTAAGAATATCAAAACCGGTTAAGTATTCACTTTCAGGCGCCACCCAACTGAGATTTACCACTTTTGCTTCCTGATTATATGCTCCTTCAAAATCGGTTAATCTCGTACAATTTCGCCCAGCCCCCTCCTATCGCGTTGCGTTAGCGATTGAAGCGGATACCCCGCAAGCGCATAGCAGCGACGAAGCACGGCAGTAGGGACAAGGTCTGCTTGTCCTACGAAGCCAGTAAAGCGCGGAGTATGAGCGGAAAGCGCGACCCAAACGTGCGGCGGCTTGAGGGGTGGAGGTGAGGGGAACGCCCAAAAAAATTATCAACGGAATTTTAGTTTAGGGTGTTACTTTTTTATGACCCCGTTTCTGTCCCGATTTAACGATAAAAAACCACCCACTTGCTTTTGCAAATGAGTGGTTTTCAAAATGTTTAGAGGTTTTGAGCGGAAGACGGGGCTCGAACCCGCCACCTAAAGCTTGGAAGGCTTTCGCTCTACCAAATGAGCTACTTCCGCAATTCAATTGAAAATTGAGAATTGAAAGTTGAAAATGATTGATTGTTAAGTTATTCTTAATTTTCAATTTTCAATTTTGCATTTTCAATTTTTTAGTGGGGAGAGAAGGATTCGAACCTCCGAAGGCGTCGCCAACAGATTTACAGTCTGCCCCATTTAGCCACTCTGGAATCTCCCCAAATATGTTGAGCCGGTAGACGGATTCGAACCGCCGACCAGCTGATTACAAATCAGCTGCTCTGGCCAACTGAGCTACACCGGCAATATTACAATAGTTCAAAGTACGTCTCCCTTTTTTGGGCGGCAAAAATAGTTTTTTTTCGTTAATGTCAGACAAAATAATAATTTTTAATTTTTAAAAAAAAAATATATCATTGCAAACTTTTTAAAAAAATCAAATAATTTGATATTATGAACGAAATTATTACAAACGAAGTAAATTTTATTCCACTTTTTTCATTAGAAGATGAAGAAAAACTAAAAAGAGAACAAGTGAATGAGGTGATTCCCATTCTTCCTTTAATGAATACAGTACTTTTCCCCGGTATGGTAATTCCTATAACGGTGGGTAGAAGTAAATCCATAAAATTAGCGCAAGAGTTTTCGCAGAGCAACCACCCTATCGGCGTTATTACTCATAAAGATAATGAATTGGAAGAACCGTCAAAAAAAGATTTGTATGCAGTTGGGACATTGGCACGCATACTCAAATTTTTGACGATGCCCGACGGAAGTGTTACTATTATTGTACAAGGACTTAAGCGTTTTGAATTGTTAGATATTATAGAAACAGAGCCGTATTATAAAGCTCGCGTTAGTGAATATATTACCAAAGAATTTACTCCCGAATTGAAAAATAAGAAAAATTTTCAAGCGCTCATTAGCTCTATTCGAGACACAGCCGTTTCTATGTTGAGAAAAACCCCTAACATGCCGCCCGAAGCCACTTATATGCTTCAAAATATTGAAAGTCCTTCTTTTTTAATGAATTTTATTGCTTCTAATTTAACGGTTACTGTAGCTGAAAAACAATCCATATTAGAAATTAAAGATATTGAAGAGCGTGGTAAGGTGGTGCTCAAGTTTTTGAATAAAGATTTGCAAATGGTGGAGTTGAAGAATCAGATTCAGAATAAATCTCGCGAAGAGATAGATAAACAGTCGCGAGAGTATATGCTGCATCAGCAAATGAAAACGATTCAGCAGGAATTGGGTGGCTCACAAGTGGAAAAAGATACCAGCCAACTCACAGAGCGTGCCAAAGAAAAAAAATGGAACGATGAAACGAAAGCGCTTTTTGAACGCGAACTGAAAAAATTGCAACGAACCAACTCCATGTCGCCCGACTATTCCATTACACTCAACTATTTGGAATTGATGGTGGATTTACCGTGGAATGAATTTGGAGACGAAAATTTTGACTTAAAAAAAGCAGCTGAAGTTTTAGACAGAGACCATTTTGGTTTGGAAAAAGTGAAAGAACGTATTCTTGAATATTTAGCAGTGTTGAAATTGAAAGGTGATATGAAATCGCCGATTTTGTGTTTGGCAGGACCTCCCGGTGTGGGTAAAACTTCGTTAGGAAAATCAATAGCTGAAGCCATTGGCAGAAAATATATCCGTATGTCGTTGGGTGGTTTGCGCGATGAATCGGAAATTAGAGGACACCGCAAAACGTATATCGGCGCCATGCCCGGACGAATTATTCAAAGCATGCGAAAAGCAGGACAGTCTAATCCGGTGTTCGTATTGGACGAAATTGACAAAGTGCTTGGCATGAATGTACAAGGTGACCCCTCAGCCGCGTTGTTAGAAGTGCTTGACCCCGAACAAAACTCCACGTTTTACGATAATTATTTGGAAACATCCTTCGATTTGTCGAAAGTGCTTTTTATTGCTACGGCAAATCATTTGGAAAATATTCACCCTGCCTTGTTGGATAGAATGGAAGTGATTGATATTGCAGGTTATTTGATGGAAGAAAAATTGAATATTGCACAAAAACACTTGGTGCCGCGTCAATTGAAAGAACATGGCATGGACGATAAGTTGCAATTCTCAAATGAAGTGATAGAATGCATCATCTTGGATTACACGCGCGAATCTGGAGTGAGAAATTTGGAAAAATTGATTGCCAAAATGATACGCAAACGCGCTTCGCAATTTGTACAAGATGGTAAACTAGAAAAAGAAATAAAAATTGCCGATTTGAAAAAAGCATACGGCGCACCCATTTTTCAAAAAGAGCGCTCGTTAGATAACAGTGTATCCGGCGTAGCTACCGGTTTGGCATGGACTCAAGCAGGCGGCGAAATACTTTTCGTGGAATCCGTTATAAATAAAGGAAAAAACGGTGGCTTAACGATGACCGGAAGTTTAGGCGATGTGATGAAAGAATCGGCAACCATTGCCTACGAATATTTAAAAACTTATGCTAAATTTTTTGGAATAGAAGAAAACATTTTTGAAAATACGCACATTCATCTACATGTTCCTGAGGGCGCAACGCCTAAAGATGGTCCTTCTGCCGGTATTACCATTTTAACCTCCATGATATCAGCGTTTACAAAAAAAACGGTACGCCCGAAAATTGCGATGACGGCAGAGATTACGCTTCGAGGAAAGTTACTGCCGGTGGGCGGCATCAAAGAGAAAATTTTAGCGGCAAAACGTTCCGGCATTTACGACATTATCTTATCTTCCGAAAATAAAAAAGATGTGGAAGATATTAAGGAACATTTTATTGAAGGAATGAACTTTCATTATTTCAGCGAGATGAAGGAGGCAGTGATATTCGCAGAAGTGGTCTGAGTTCTTTTATAAAAAGATTAATGCAAGAAAATCATAATCAAAAACAAAGGGTATTGTTGGCCATGAGCGGCGGTGTGGATAGCTCCGTGGCTGCTTTCCTTTTGCAACAAAACGGTCACGAAGTGATTGGCATTACGCTAAAAATGTGGAGTTACGAAAAGACCTATCATGGTAAGGCGGGAGAAAAATCAGATCACAACTTTATTGAAGCGGCGCAACACTTGGCAAATAAATTGAACATTGAACATCATATCGTAGATATTCAAGATGAGTTTGAGAGAACTATTATTCAAAATTTTGTAGATGAGTATTTTGCCGGGCGCACCCCCAATCCGTGCGTGTTGTGCAATCCTACTATGAAATTTGGAACATTGTTTCATTATGCCGATCAATTGAGCTGTGAAAAAGTGGCTACCGGCCATTATCTTCGCTTAAAAAACGAAAACGGAAGATATTTTGTTGCTTGTGGTAAAGATGTTACAAAAGACCAATCTTACGTGTTGTGGAAAATGTCGCAGGCGCAATTGTCGCGTTGCCTTTTCCCTTTGGGCGAATTTACCAAAGAAGAGGTAAAATCGCTTGCCTGCTCTTTTGGAATAGTTTCCATTGCCGAACAAAGAGAGAGTTATGATGTTTGCTTTATCCCTAATGGCGACTACCGTAGTTTTTTGCAAATGCAGCGCCCTAAGGCGTACGAGGCTTTGCGCGGGGGCGTTATTTGCGACAAAAACGGAAAATGGTTGGGAAAACATCGTGGGTATCCGTTTTACACCATCGGGCAACGAAAAGGGTTGGAAGTGGCTGTGGGACACCCCGTTTATGTAACACAGTTAGACCCCGAAAACAATAAAGTAATTTTGGGCGAAAAAGAAGAATTGTTATCGCAAACGTTGTTTGTAACCGATTATAATATTGCAAAATATAATACTCTTCCCGAAAATTGCCGTGCGTTGGTTCGTATTCGTTATAAAGATGCCGGAACTGTGGCAACCATCACCCAAGAAGGAAATAGATTGCGTTGCGATTTTGACCAACCCGTTTCGGCAGTTACACCCGGACAATCCGCTGTGTTTTACGATGGAGACGATGTAATAGGCGGGGGAATCATTCTGTAATAACACTCCCAAGTTATTATGAATTGGGGCTGTCTTAAAAGTCAAAATCTTTTACCACAAAGTTCACAAAGATTTTTCACAAAGACAACGTATTTTTGATTTTATGTTATTGCTCGTTTTTTGTTCCTCTGTAAGTGGTTTCCCTCTATAAGCTCGCTCAATAATTTGAGGGATTATCTCATTTTTTTGCAACAGCGTTTCTATTGGTTCTCCAATGTACGCGCTGTCTGCGTAAAGTTCCTGCCCTTTGTCGCTCTCTCTGAGCAATTTCTCTAATGGTTGACTGTCATGCACTTCTGCGCTCGTAACTTCATAAGTATCTATGAGTTTACTTTTTGCATCAATTTTTGCATGATCTTTGTACCCATAATATTTTTGTCCTCCTTTTACGGTTAAACGCGCATCAATATCCTTTTGGGATTTCTTCCTTGGTTTTTCGTTCCATAAATTATCTCCGCCTCCTGCTTTGATTATTTCGTTTTCTTCTTTCTTG
>Ga0209628_10001217_pt1 | contig 16367 bp, 18 predicted proteins | sample TergutCu122P4_FD_187285 | JGI IMG/M metagenome (GOLD analysis project Ga0209628, IMG submission 187285) | Cubitermes ugandensis P4 segment gut microbial communities from Kakamega Forest, Kenya - Cu122 P4 (SPAdes) (version 2) | ecosystem: Host-associated > Arthropoda: Insects > Digestive system...
AATAAGGTTAATAAGGTTAGAGATGGGGGATATTCATGTGCTACTAAGGTTGCTTTTTGAAATAAGGTTTTCTTAGCACCTCAAAATAATATTTCGCCATGTTTCCTTTTAAAGATTCCCCGTAGCTCCACAAGAAAAACTATAGAATTTGTAGTGAATTCTATCGTTTTTTTTACCTTTGCATCTCGAATTAGCAGAAAAAACCATAAAAAATAATCCCCATGATTTTACAAGAACTAACAACTGCCATAGAAGAATTTGCGCCGCTTGCGTATCAGGAAAATTACGACAATGCCGGTTTACTTGTTGGCTCGCCGGTGCAGGAAATTACGGCGGCATTGCTCACAATTGACGTTACGCCCGAAGTGATTGACGAAGCAATTGCGATTGGCGCAAATTGTATTATTGCCCATCACCCGTTGATTTTTTCGGGATTGAAACACCTGCGCGGCGAAAACGATGTGGAACGTTGCGTGATAAAAGCCATACAATATAATATAGCGATTTATGCGGCGCACACCAATTTAGATTCGGTGTTTTACGGCGTTAATCACAAAATTGCGCAAAAATTGAATTTGCAAAATGCGCAATTACTGCAAATTACTAACGAAAATGCAGGAAGCGGCATGATTGGCAATTTGGAAAAACCTGTGCCCGTGAGTGAATTTTTAGAGCAGGTAAAGCAACTGTTTGACTGTAAAGTAATTAAAACATCGCCTTTGTGCAAATCCGCAATTTCGCGGGTGGCAGTGTGCGGCGGAAGCGGAAGTTTTTTAATTGAACAGGCAAAAAATCAAAATGCCGATATTTTTTTAACAGGCGATGTAAAATATCATGATTTTTTTAGAGCTGAAAATCAGATAATTATAGCAGATTTAGGACATTATGAAACAGAACAATTCACAAAAGAGATTTTTTATGAAATTGTAAACAAAAAATTTCCTACATTTGCACTCAATTTTTCACAGGTTATTACAAACCCGATTAATTATATATAATAATATAGTATATGGCTACAAAAAAAACAACAGAAACCGCTCAAATTACGGTAGAGGATAAACTAAAAGCGTTGTATCATTTGCAAGAAACCGATTCTAAAATTGACGAAATCAATCGTTTGCGTGGCGAATTGCCTCTCGAAGTGAAAGATTTGGAAGATGAATTAGCCGGTTTGCAAACTCGTATCGAAAAAATTCAAGCTGAAATTGCACAACGGAAAGAGGACGTTGCTACAAAGAAAAATGAAATAAAAGAGGCGCAAAGCCAAATTAAAAAATACGAGCAGCAACAAATGGAAGTGCGCAATAATCGTGAATACGAGGCAATTACCAAAGAAATGGAATTCCAAAAATTGGAAATTGAGTTGTGCGAAAAACGTATCCGTGAATATACTTTCGATGTAGAAAATAAAACAGCGTTGTTGGAAGCTGCGCAACTAAAACACGAAGAACGCGGCTTTGATTTGAAACAAAAACAAAATGAGTTGAACGAAATTGTGTCGGAAACCAAAAAAGAAGTTGAGGATTTGACTGCAAAATCGGGGGAATTGGCAAGCGTGATTGAAGACCGTTTGTTGAGCGCTTACAAACGTATTCGTTCCAATGCCCGCAACGGTTTGGCTGTGGTAAGCGTAGAGCGCGATGCCTGCGGCGGTTGTTTCAATAAAATTCCACCACAACGACAATTGGATATTCGCAGCTACAAAAAAATTATCGTATGTGAATATTGCGGTAGAATATTGATAGACAATGAATTGATGGGCAATAGAAGAAACGAACAATAATAAAAAATCCCGTTTTCAATGTGAAAATGGGATTTTTTAATACTTTCCATTAAACCCGCAAATGTATAACATAAGGGAATAAAGCGTTGTAAATAAATTACTTACAATGCTTTTTGTTTTTCGTAAATGTGCAAATTTTGCGTCATTTGCGTTCTTTTAAAACAGACCCCTACAAACAAAAAAAACATGCAAAACCTAAGAAACATAGCAATCATAGCCCACGTTGACCACGGAAAAACAACCTTAGTCGATAGAATTTTACATCAAGTAAAAACGTTCAGAGAAAACGAAGAATCGGGCGAATTAATTCTCGATAACAACGACTTGGAACGTGAACGGGGAATTACTATTTTGTCGAAAAACGTATCGGTACGTTACAAAGGTGTGAAAATCAATATTATAGACACTCCCGGTCACTCCGATTTTGGCGGCGAAGTGGAGCGTGTGCTCAATATGGCTGATGGTGTTATTCTGTTGGTTGATGCGTTTGAGGGACCAATGCCGCAAACACGTTTTGTGCTTGAAAAAGCTATTGAATTGAATTTGAAACCGATTGTTGTTGTCAATAAAGTTGACAAACCCAATTGCGACCCCGAAGCGGCAAACGACGCCGTGTTCGATTTGATGTGCAATTTAGATGCATCGGAAGACCAATTGGATTTTCCAACCGTATACGGTTCGTCAAAACAAGGCTGGATGGGTGCCGATTGGCGAACGCCAACGCACGATTTTTCGTATTTGTTAGATGTAATTATCGACACCATTCCAGCGCCGGTGCCACAAGAGGGCACAAGCCAAATGCGCATCACGTCGCTTGATTATTCGTCGTATGTTGGGCGAATTGCCGTAGGGCGCATAGCTCGCGGCACGTTGGTAATGGGGCAAAATGTGTCGCTCGTAAAACGCGACGGCACAATTATAAAATCGAAAATTAAAGAACTCTATACTTTTGAAGGTCTTGGCAAAGAAAAAATAAAAACCGCAGTAGCTTCGGGCGAAATTGTAGCGGTTATGGGTTTGGAAAATTTCGATATTGGCGACACGATTGCCGATTGGGAAAATCCCGAAGCCCTGCCCGCAATTACGATTGACGAGCCTACGATGTCTATGATTTTTACCAACAATAATTCGCCGTTTTTTGGTCGTGAGGGTAAATTTGTAACTTCACGCCATTTGCGCGAGCGATTGTATAAAGAATTGGAAAAAAACCTTGCTTTGCGTGTTGAAGATACCGATAGCGCCGATACGCATGTAGTGTACGGACGGGGAATTATGCACCTTTCGGTGTTGATAGAAACTATGCGCCGCGAAGGGTATGAATTGCAAATTGGGCAACCGCGTGTGATTATCAAAGAAATTGACGGGCAAAAACACGAGCCGATGGAAAGCGTAACCGTGCACGTTCCCGAAGATTTTGCCGGAAAAGTGATTGAACAATTGACGCAACGCAAAGGCGAATTGCTAAATATGACCACCAAAAACGACCGCGTGCATATAGAATTTTCAATTCCCTCACGGGGTTTGATTGGTCTTACCAATTCTATTTTAACAGCAACGGAAGGGCAAGCCGTAATGTCGCACCGTTTTGTAGGATTTGCGCCGTGGAAAGGCGATATGCCGGCAAAAAATAACGGTGCGCTTATTGCCATGGAAACCGGTGCATCGTTTGCCTACGCTATTAATAATCTGCAAGATAGAGGCAAATTTTTTATCAATCCGGGCGATGAAGTGTATGCCGGTCAAGTAATTGGCGAACATATTCGCGATAACGATTTGCTTATAAACGTATGCAAAAGTAAAAAACTGACCAATATGCGCGCTTCGGGTTCCGATGAAAAAATGAATATTGCGCCTGCAATAATTATGTCGCTCGAAGAAAATATGGAATATATTCGCAAAGACGAATATTTGGAGGTTACGCCGAAATCGTTGCGTCTCCGTAAAATTTTATTGAATGAGCATGATAGGAAGCGGGAGGCTAATAAGGGTTGATGGTTTGATTTTTAAACTTTTAGAAAGAAGACTTTCAGACATAAGACATATTGAATTTTTATATATCTTTGTGCAATAAAAAGATAGATTTTTTGTATTTTGTTACATTATTCGTTACCTTTGCAAAATGGAAGTGATTAGAGAAATTATTTTTTATAAAAACCATTTTAATGAAACAAAAAATAGCAAACATAGAAACATTACCACATTTTCGGAACATCTCGACAGACGATATGGGAAAATTGGCTCAAAACAACGTACTGAATTTGAAAATAAAGCAAAGTCGTTTGCCATTGGCGAATTGATTAAAGAAGAGCGCAGACAAGTACAACTAACACAAGAGCAACTTGCTGAAAAAATTGGCGCTAAAAAGAGTTTTATATCTCGAATTGAAAACGGACGTAGCGATATTCAGTTATCAACACTTTATAGAATTATAGAGTTTGGACTTGGGCGGAAAGTAATGCTAACAATACAATAAAAAACAATGAAACGAATACTCATAACCGGCGGCGCCGGATTTATAGGCTCTCACTTGTGCGAACGCCTGCTCAATGAAGGCAATGAAGTAATATGCCTCGATAATTTTTTTACCGGCTCAAAGCAAAATATACGCCATTTGCTTGGCAATCCGTATTTTGAATTACTGCGCCACGATGTTACCGAGCCTTACTATGCCGAAATTGACCAGATATACAATTTGGCCTGTCCGGCAAGTCCAATTCACTATCAGTACAATCCTATAAAAACCATAAAAACATCGGTTATGGGCGCAATCAATATGTTGGGACTTGCCAAACGGGTGAAAGCCACTATTTTGCAAGCATCGACAAGCGAAATCTATGGTGACCCGCAAGTGCACCCGCAAACCGAAGATTATTGGGGGCACGTCAATCCCATAGGCATACGCTCGTGTTACGACGAAGGCAAACGCTGCGCCGAAACCTTGTGTATGGATTATCACAATCAAAACAATGTAAAAATAAAAATCGTCCGTATTTTCAACACCTACGGACCGCGAATGCACCCCAACGATGGGCGAGTGGTGTCGAATTTTATAGTGCAGGCGCTTAAAAATGAGCCAATAACAATGTATGGCAACGGTTTGCAAACTCGTAGTTTTCAGTATGTCGACGATTTGGTAGAAGGAATGATACGCATGATGAATAGCCGCCCCGATTTTATAGGACCGGTAAATATTGGCAATCCGCATGAATTTACCATTTTGCAATTGGCGCAAAAAATAATTGAACTTACCGGCTCGAAATCAAAAATTGAATTTAAACCACTTCCGCAAGACGACCCTATGCAACGCCGACCCGATATTGCCAAAGCTATGGAAAACCTAAACGGCTGGCAACCAACTGTTCAGCTTGAAGAAGGACTTGTGAAAACGATAGAATATTTTAAGGAGACGAGGTTTTAGGAGACGAGGAGACGAGGAGACGAGGGATTAGGAGACGAGGAAACAAGGAAATTTAAAATCTAATCCCTAACCCCTAAAAACCTAATCCCTAATCCCTAACCCCTAAAAACCTAATCCCTAATCCCTAATCCCTAAAAACCTAAAAAAATGAAAGGAATTATTCTCGCAGGCGGCTCCGGCACACGCCTTTATCCGGTAACAAAAAGTATTTCAAAACAAATAGTGCCGGTTTACGACAAACCCATGATTTACTACCCTTTGTCGGTATTGATGCTGGCGGGTATTCGTGAAATTTTAATAATTTCCACACCGCAGGATATTCATTTGTATGAAAATCTGTTTGGCAAAGGCGAAGATTTGGGCTTGCAACTCGAATACGCTATTCAGCCATCGCCCGACGGGTTGGCGCAGGCGTTTATTATTGGCGATGAATTTATTGGCAACGACAGCGTGGCTATGGTTTTGGGCGATAATATTTTTTATGGCTTGGATTTTTCTCGTCAATTGAAAAAAGCAGCCGAATTGAAAGACGGCGCAACGGTTTTCGGTTACTATGTGAACGACCCTGAACGCTATGGTGTTGCCGAATTTGATGCAAACGGGAAAGTATTGAGTTTGGAAGAAAAACCGCAAAATCCAAAATCGAATTGGGCAGTTACGGGCTTGTATTTTTACAGCAACGATGTGGTAGAAAAGGCAAAAGGTTTAAAACCCTCGGCGCGAGGCGAATTGGAAATTACCGATTTGAATAAACTCTATTTGGAAGAAGGTCGTTTGACGGTGGAATTGCTCGGTCGCGGCATGGCGTGGCTCGATACCGGCACACACGACAGCCTGCTCGAAGCATCGAATTTTATTTCTACCATTCAAAATCGTCAAGGTTTGCAAGTTGCTTGTTTAGAGGAAATTGCTTACCGCAAAGGCTACATTAGCCGTGAAAAATTACTGCAACTTGCCGAGCCTTTGAAAAAGAATTTGTATGGGCAGTATTTGATTAAGATTGCTAATGAGAGGTAATACTGAATTGGTGCGACGCCGTCGCACTAATTTGAGAGTTATCGGTAATGCGCGCACTTGCAACACCTTATGTGAGTTGCGAGAGAAAAAAAACGTATTGAGAAATGACAATTTTGAAAAAATCGTGAGATAAGACGTGAAAAATCAATATCTTTGCCTATGGATTGGAACTTTTTGAAATTATTACCCGCACTGTTTATTGGTTAAAAGATAATGATTACACTACAAAAATTTATAGCAAATGAATATTCCAGCCTATACAATCAGCACAAAAACCATTGATTTGGTTGCACGAATTGCCGAAAAAGTTGGCGAGATACGAGGTTCGGGCGAATATAGCCGCAATTTGCGTTTGCGAAAAATTAATCGTTTACGCTCTATTCAGTCTTCTTTGGCTATTGAAAATAATCAGCTTACACTCGGTCAAGTTACCGATATTATTGAAGGTAAGCGAGTTTTAGGACTTCCACACGAAATTCAAGAAGTAAAAAATGCCTATCAAGCATACGAACATTTGCTTGAATACGACCCTTATAAAGTTAAAGATTTTCTGAAAGCCCACCAATTTCTGACCATGCAATTAGTGAAAGATGCGGGACATTTTCGTTCACAGGGAGTTGGGGTGTTTGATGGGAAAAAACTGATTCACGCAGGAGCGAATTATCAATTTGTCCCTCAGTTAATTACAGATTTGTTTTCGTGGGCGAAGAAAACAGATGTACACCCACTTATCAAAAGTTCCATTGTTCATTTTGAAATCGAATTTATTCACCCATTTATAGACGGAAACGGCAGAATTGGACGACTTTGGCAAACGCTCATTCTTTCAAAATGGAATGAACTATTTGCTTGGTTGCCTGTGGAAACAGTTGTTTATGAAAATCAACAAGGTTACTACGATGCTTTGGCAACTTCGCAGAAGTCGGGCGATTCGGAATCTTTTATTGAGTTTATGCTCAATGCTGTTTTGCAAGCACTGGAAGAATTACCAAACAAGAAAATTACCGATATATTTACCGATATAGATACCGATAAATTATCAAAAGCGGAGTTGGAGTTTTTAGAGCAAATTGCAGGTTACATTGACAAAAACGGAGAAATAACCAACTATCGAGCGCAATTATTAACGAATAAATCAGACATAAGCGTAAAAAAATATTTTGCCAAATTTGTAGAACTTGGACTGTTAGAAGTTGAGGGTAAAAATAAAGGAAGAAAATATAAAATCAACAAAAACAATGAATAACCAACTCATAAAAACCACAAAAAAACCATATTCGGAATTAGTTCAACAAATTTCCTCAACATTTTCGCACGGGCAGGCGCGGGCAATGGCTGCGGTGCATAGTTTTTTGGTGGAAACGTATTGGGAAATAGGGCGGTATATTGTTGAATATGAACAGCAAGGAAAAGAAAAAGCGGTGTATGGCAGCAAGCTGCTTGAAAGCCTTTCACGTGATTTGAGTTTGATGCACGGAAAAGGTTTTAGTTTAAGTAATATGAAGAGAATGAGGCAATTATATCTCGTTTATCCAATTGGTGCGAAGCCTTCGCACCAATTGAGTTGGTCGCATTATGTGGAATTATTAAAGATAGACGATGACCTCGAACGCAGTTTTTACGAACAGCAAGCTCTAAATGAACGTTGGTCTGTTCCCGAACTCAAACGCCAAAAAGATTCAGCATTGTTTTTACGTCTTGCTTTGTCGAAAGAGAAGGAAAAAATATTGCAATTAGCAAAACAAGGGCAGGTTATACAATCGCCCGAAGATGTTGTGAAAGACCTCTATGTATTTGATTTTCTGAAAATTCCCGAACCTTACAATATTTCGGAAACGGAACTTGAAGCTCGTTTGTTCGATAATTTACAAACATTTTTACTTGAATTAGGCAAAGGATTTACATTTGTTGGTCGTCAATACAGAATGATATTGAACAATACGCCGTATCGTGTCGATTTGGTTTTTTATCATCGTATTCTTCGCTGTTTTGTGCTTATTGATTTGAAAATCAGGGAAGTAAAACACAACGACATAGGGCAAATGAATATGTATATGGGGTATTTTGCCAATGAAGAAAATGCTGAGGGCGATAATCCGCCAATTGGTATAATTTTGTCGAAGGAAAAAGACGAATTGCTTGTAGAATACGCAACTTATGGAATGAACAGTTAGCTTTTCGTGTCGAAATATCAGTTGTATTTGCCTAATAGAGAGGAGCTTAAGCGATTAATAGAACAACAATTAGAAATAGAAAAAGATTAAAACAATGAAAATAATAAAAACCAAAATCCCCGATTTATACATTGTAAAAACCAACGTTTTTGAGGACGCACGAGGCTATTTTACTGAGGTTTACAACGAAAAAAACTTTAAAGCAAACGGCATAAATATCAATTTTTGCCAAGACAACCGCTCGAAATCGTCATACGGCGTAATTCGTGGTTTGCACTATCAATTACAACCGGCAAGTCAATCGAAATTGGTGTCGGTAATTGTGGGAAAAGTTTTTGATGTGGCGGTAGATTTGCGCCGGAATTCCCCAACGTTTGGGCAGTGGGTAGGAGTGGAGTTGTCCGGTGAAAATCATTTGCAATTTCTTATACCACAGGGGTTTGCGCATGGTTTTTCGGTGTTGAGCGAAACGGCAATTTTCTCGTACAAATGCGATAATTTCTACGCTCCCGAATTGGACAGGGGAATTGCCTACAACGACCCCGCGTTGAATATTGATTGGGGTATTCCTGCCGAAAAACAACTGATTTCCGATAAAGATTTGAAACAACCGCTTTTGAAAGATGCGGAAATGAATTTTTAAATAGTTGACAAGGGTGATTTTTTTTTTCGCCCTTACTTGTTTTTTGGGGAATTGTTGTATCTTTGTGGAGTTGAAAATTAAAAACAAAAGTTATGGCATTAGAAATTAATCGAGCACCCATACTTACCGGTAAGGCTGCCGAGGACTTTTGGAAAAAAGTAGAGAATTTTACCATAAAGGAAACTAAGGAAGAACTTCAAGAGGATTTGAAACGTTTTCGTGAATTTATGGCAAAACAAAAACCTTTTTATGAGTATGTTTGATTTACAGACCGAGTGTGATTTCACGCTGTTGTCGTCCGACAATACGTTTACGGATTTTGACTGTGGTGATGCGGATTTAAACGAATTTTTCAACGTTGACGCTATCAAATATCAAGAGCAAATGTTGGGACAAACTTGTTTTTTCAGACATAAGCGTTCAGGAAAAATAGTGTGTGCGTTCTCGTTGTCGCCCGATGGCTTGAATACTTCGAATCTGCCAAATAGCAGAAAGAAAAAAATAAAGGAAAATATTCCTCACGAAAAGCCGATGAAATCCTATCCTGCTTTCCTTATCGGGAGGTTGGGTGTTGCTGTTGCTTTTGAAAGACAGGGAGTTGGTTCTCAATTATTAAAGTTTATCAAACTTTTCTGTTTTGTAAACAATCCTGGTAATTGTCGGTTTTTATTGGTTGATGCTTACAATAGACCGGAAATTTTGAATTTTTATCAAAAAAACGATTTTCATTGTGTTTTCTCTACCGAAGAACAAGAACGGGAATATAAAAAACTCGGCGACTCAATTCCTTTGAAAACAAGATATTTATTTTACGATATGATATACCTAAAAAAATAAAAATAATATGAAAAAACAAACCCTAATAACCCTAATTTGCACAGCACTCGCTTCAGTAGCCTGTGCGCAACAACCCAAAATCAACTGGATTGATTTTCAAGAAGCTGTAACCCGCTCGAAAAAAGACGGCAAACCGCTCATGATTGACGTGTACACCGATTGGTGCGGCTTTTGTAAAAAAATGGACGCCTCCACCTTTGCCGATGCCGATGTGATTGCATACGTCAACGAAAATTTTCACGCAGTGAAATTCAATGCCGAAGGCAATCAAGTGATAACGTTTCAAGACAGCACATATAAAAACACGCTGTATAAAGCCGGAATGCAACGAAATGCCACACACCCGTTGGCTCTCAAACTTTTGAACGGCAGAGCAGCCTACCCAACTATTGTGTATTATTCCGAAATGTATAATTTGATTGCGCCCGTGCCGGGGTTTTTTACTGCGGAAGATATTCAACCTTACTTGTTTTACTTTGGCGAACAGGTATTTACCACCACAAATTTGTGGGAAGCGTTTGTAAAAGGTTATTCGGCACCGCGATTTAAGTAACCCCCCAGCCCCCTAAAGGGGGAGCTGAAAACAGGTGTAAATCAATGAGATAAGCAACAAAATAAAAGCCACTGTTCCAAAGTCCCCTTTAGGGGATTTAGGGGTGTAATTTCAGACCGATTTTTATGCAAACCCACATTTCCCGTATCGACATCACAAAAATATTGTTTCTCGACATAGAAACCGTGCCGCAGTATGCCTCGTATGACGAAGTGCCCGAAGAAGAACGGGAATTGTGGGAACACAAATCAAAACGTTTGCAAACCGATGCTTCGACAGGTTCGACAAGCTCACTGACCGCAGGCTCAGCAACCGGTGTTTCGGCGGGTTCGACAAGCTCACCGACCACAAGCTCAGCAACCGGTGCTTCGGCGGATTCAGTAATCGGGGAATTGTATAAAAAAGCGGGAATTTTTGCTGAATTTGGAAAAATTATTTGCATTTCGGTAGCGTTTGTTGTGCAGAAAAACGACAACTTGCAGGTGCGCGTCCGTTCCTTTGCCGGACACGATGAAAAACAACTGTTAGAAGATTTTATGGCCTTGGTGCGCAAATATTTTAATACTGAAAAAACATATTTTTGTGCACACAACGGCATTGAATTTGATTTTCCCTATCTTGCCCGCCGGACGTTAATCAATGGAATTGCAATTCCGCGTTCGCTCGATGCGCGAGGCAAAAAACCGTGGGAATTGCCCTATATCGACACGCTTGATTTATGGCGTTTCGGCGATTATAAAAATTATACGTCGCTCAAATTATTGACGCACATATTTGCAATCCCCACGCCCAAAGACGATATTGACGGCAGCAAAGTGTGCGATGTATATTGGAGTGAAAACGATTTGCAGCGCATTGTAACCTACTGTCAAAAAGATGTGATTGCCATTTTGCAATTGTTTCGCAAATATCGTTGCGAAGAACTGATTTCCGAAGATGCAATAACCATAGTAATTTAATAATTCAAAAATTTAAAGATTTAATTATTAACCGTAATCTTTAAACCTTAAATCTTTAAATTTTAAATCTTTAAATCCATTTTATGAGTATAGTTTTCCCCGCCGAATGGCACACACAAGCCTTTGTGCAACTCACATGGGTGCACAAGCAAACCGATTTTGCAAGCAAATACAACGAAGCCGTTGCCTGCTTTGTAGCAATTGCCGATGCGGTGAGTTCACGACAAAATGTATTGATTGTATGCCAAAATAAAGCGCAGGTTATAAGTGAATTAGGCGCAATTGCCAAACGGAAAACAGTTCACTTTTTTGAATGTGAAAGCAACGATGTGTGGGCGCGCGACCACGCTGCAATTACCGTTTTCGACGGTGCAAACACTTTGCTCTATGATTTTCAATTCAATGGTTGGGGCAAAAAATTTGCTGCGGAAAAAGATACTGCAATAACAAAAAAACTTTTTGATGCCAATTATTTCCCTAATTGTAATTATATTGATTTGAACGATTTTGTATTCGAAGGCGGCTCAATAGAATCGAATGGGGCAGGAGTGTTGCTCACTACCGAAGAATGTTTGTTGAGTAAGCAACGCAATCCGCAGTTTTCAAAACAGGAAATTGAAACCTATTTAAAAGAAAAATTCGGCTCACACACGGTTTTGTGGCTCACACACGGTTTTTTAGCCGGCGACGATACCGATAGCCACATTGACACCTTGGCTCGTTTTGTCGATGAACACACAATTGTGTATGTGCAATGTCGCGATGAAAACGATTTGCACTATGCCGAATTGCAGGCAATGGAGCGTGAATTACAGGCATTTCGCCAGCCAAACGGCAAGCCATATAATTTGATAGCCTTACCCATGACACCGCCAATTTTCGACGAAGACGGCGAACGATTACCGGCAACTTATGCCAATTTCTTAATTATTAACGGAGCAGTATTGGTGCCGGTATACAATTGCGCAACCGACAACGAAGCTCTGCAAATTTTGCAAACCGTCTTTCCAACCCGCGAAATTGTGCCTGTTGATTGTTCGGTGCTTATCACGCAGCATGGCTCTTTGCATTGTGTTTCTATGCAGTTTGCGAATAACTGAATAATTGAATAATTGAATAATTGAAACGTAGGACTTTGCTTTGAAGCCCAGCTCATAAATTTCATGCGGTTGCCTTAAATTTTTTTACCAAAAACTACAACAAACTCAAAATTATTTTTATTTTTGTAGCCGTAAAAAGAGCATGCTCTTTTTCTGTATTATGCTGCACAACAGCATAATACAAAACCAAACTAATAATAACCTAAAAAACAATAAAGCAATGAACCGAAGTACAAACAACAAGCTCCGCGGAGCTAAAAAACTGACTACAATCGTATTAGGCTTATGTATAGCCGCAAGTGCATTGGCACAAAGAGAACCGGTTTACACCTACCGCTATTTCTTATGGGGCGGCGCCGAAAGCCCCACAAAACCGCCGGCAGGAGTGAATTATATACAAGTAACATTCGACAGAGGCAATCCTGTGGCATACGAAAAATTTAAAGATGTGGTGCCGCCGGCAGATGTTTTGGGTTGTATGGATAACAATGCTACTAATTATAATGTGCTTGCTACTGTTGATGATGGGAGTTGTAAATATGTTCCGGTAGTTCCCGAAAATGCTGTGTTGATTAATGGTGTGTATTGGGCTACATCTAATGTAGATGCTCCCGGCACTTTTGCTAAAAAACCCGAAGATGTAGGTATGTTTTACCAATGGAATCGTAAAAAAGCGTGGGCTGCCACCGGTGATTATGTAACAGGTTGGGATAATAGCAGTCCAACCGGCGATACTTGGGAAAGAGCAAATAGTGTATGTCCTGCCAATTGGCGTGTACCTACCAAAGCGGAAATGCAAAGTTTAATATCTGCAACTAAATCAATAACTACTCGAAATGGAGTAAAAGGGTATGTTTTTGGTAGTGGAGAAAACACTATTTTCTTACCGGCTTCGGGTGACCGTGATTACGAAGATGGGAAACTTTCATTATTTGTAAATACAAACGGTAGTTATTGGAGTAGCTCAGTAGAAGAGCCTCATACTGCGTATGCACTTTTTGTGGAAACGTTTTTCGAGAGAGTTTACGGTTTTAGCTACAACCGCGTTTACGGAAGGTCTGTTCGTTGCGTCTATGACAAAATTGTAACAACCGGTATAAGTTTAAATATACAGGCTCTTACACTTACCGTTAATGAAAATAATACCTTAAAAGACAATGTAACACCTGCTAATTCAACAGAACCTACAATTTGGACAAGTAGCAATAATGCTATAGCTACTGTTGATAACAACGGTAAAGTAACTGCTGTAGCAGTAGGTACTGCAACAATTACTGCTCAAGCAGGAGAAAAAACTGCAACTTGTACTGTTACAGTAAAGGCAGCAACACCACCGGATTTTGTTTTGATTAACGGTGTGAAATGGGCTACACGTAATGTGGATAAACCCGGTACTTTTGCAAAGAATCCTGAAGATGCAGGTATGTTTTATCAATGGAATCGCACAGGAGCGTGGGCTGCTACCGGTACTGTAAATGGTTGGGATAATGATAATTATTCGATATACGATAAAAGATGGGAACAATGGAATGAAGTATGTCCTGTGGGCTTTCGATTGCCAACCGACACTGAAATACAAAAATTGTTAGCTGTTGAAAGTCAATGGACAGCAAAGAATGGTGTTAATGGTCGCCTATTCGGTAGTGGCGATAATACTATTTTTCTACCGGCTGTAGGTTATCGTTGGGGGTCATATATTAATCCGGGAGTATCTAACGTCAGCGATGCAGGTTTGGAAGGAAATTATTGGAGTAGCGTGGGCGACCTCAACGGAAGAGACAGTAATGCAGCACGCTTGTTGACATTTAGTGGTAGCTATCAAGGACTGGGAAACGGTTTTCGTAATGAGGGAAACTCAGTCCGTTGTGTAAAATAATAATTGTCCGAACCGGAATTTTTACAAGATTTAGAGAATTTGCAGGATTTTTTTATCTTGGCAATCTTGTAAATCCTGTAAAAATCGTGGTTCAAGACAAAATCAAAACAAAAACCACCGAGCCTGCAAATTCTCGCGAGCTCGGTGGTTTTTTTATCCCCTAAAAAACTTGTCCCCTAAAACCTTGCCACCTAAAAAAAAAGTACTACATTTGCCGCGTCTAAAAAAAGAGTTTTTTTACATGATTAGTCGAAGATTGATACGAATAAAGGCATTGCAAGCACTGTATGCGTACAAAAAAAGTGCAAAACCGGATTTTGTTCACCATTATAAAGAATATGAGCGAAGTTTGCAGAAAACCTACGAGCTGTATTGTATGCTCCTTTTGCTCCTTACCGAATTGCAGCACTTTGCGTTTGCGCGCATAGACCGGCTTAAAAACAAAAATTATAAAAAAGACGACACATGGCAGGTGCTGCTTCCTTTTGCCGAAAATAAAATTTTGGAACAGGTGGCGCAGAACAAAATGCTGCAAAAATGCGCTTCGGATTACAAATTGTCGTGGAACACTCCCCAAAATCCGGTTATAAAAGAAGTGTTCAATGCTGCGGTTGAAACAGATTGGTACAAAATTTACACGGAACACAAAAAAAGCTACGAAAACGATAAAAAATTTGTGCGCGCACTACTCTCGAAAGTGGTGTACTATACCGAAAGTGTGTATTCATTTTTTGAAGACACATCTATCTATTGGAACGATGCCGATGAATACATGATTTCGATGGTAGAAAAAACTGTCCGCGATTTCGATGAGCACAATCCGCAGGGCGGGGATTTACTGCCGCTTTACAAAGATGTTGATATTCAACTGTTTGCCCGCGATATTTTTACCGAAACCGTCAATAATTGGGCTGCATACAATAAACATATTGTAGCGGCGTTGAGAAATTGGGAATTGGATAGAATTGCCGAAATTGATATTATTTTGATGCAAATGGCTGTAACCGAAGCCATTCAGTGTGCCGAAATTCCGGTGGCAGTAACGCTCAACGAATATATTGAAATTGCAAAATTGTACAGTACCGATAAAAGCAGTATTTTTATCAACGGAATTTTACACGGCGTGTTCAGTACCTTGCAACAGCAAAATATTATTGTAAAAACCGGGCGGGGACTTGTTTAGGAGACGAGGGGTTAGGAGACGAGGAGACGAGGGATTAGGAGACGAGGAGACGAGGGATTAGGAGACGAGGAGACGAGGGATTAGGAAACGAGGAGTTAGGAAATGAGGAGTTAGGGATTAGGAAATAGGAATTAAGAAGTTGAGGTTATGAAATATAAATTGTTAATTGTTAATTGCGGTGCATTGAGCTTGTCGAAATGTTCATTGTTAATCGTTAGTTGTTCATTGTTAATTGTTCATTGTTCATTGTTCATTGCCTGCACGCCAAAGCAGCAACAGGAGAGTGCAGCGCAAACGCTAAACGATAGTTTGCAACTCACAACAATGGAATTTGCACACACAAGTTTTGATTTCGGGAAAATTACCGATGGCGAAATTGTGGAGCATACCTATATATTTACCAACACCGGCGCGCACGATTTGCTGTTGCGCGAAGTAACTCCCTCGTGCGGCTGCACCACGCCCGATTTTACCAAAAATGCCATAAAACCCGGCGAACAAGGAAAAATAACCGTAAAATTCGATTCAAAAGGCAGGGTAGGCAATCAAAATAAAACAATCAACGTAACGGCAAATACCGAACCGACAAACATCGTTTTGCGATTTACGGCGCAGGTGGCAGAGAATAAATAATTGAATAATTGAATAACTGAATAACAGAGGAAACGAGGTTTTAGGAGACAAGAAATTAAACCACAAAACGAACGATGAATATCAATTGAATACCCCTAAATCCCCTAAAGGGGACTTTTGCTCCGTGAAAGTGCCGTAGTTCGGGTCTATTGCGTAGCTCAAAAAGCCCCCTTTAGGGGGTTGGGGGTTGA
>Ga0209628_10001218_pt1 | contig 16362 bp, 9 predicted proteins | sample TergutCu122P4_FD_187285 | JGI IMG/M metagenome (GOLD analysis project Ga0209628, IMG submission 187285) | Cubitermes ugandensis P4 segment gut microbial communities from Kakamega Forest, Kenya - Cu122 P4 (SPAdes) (version 2) | ecosystem: Host-associated > Arthropoda: Insects > Digestive system >...
CTGGTGAATATCACATTACAAGGAATTGGCGTTATTAAAAAAAAGAACAGGATGGTGGTGCCTATCTGATTACCTGCAACCCAAGGAGAAGGCGTAGTAATTGTAGGTTTTATCGCAAAAAAAAAAAAAGGGGGGGGGCGAATAAGTATTCGAATGAAGTTTTCAAAACCTAAACTAATGTCGCTTTGGTCTTTCAAATGTTTGCCACGGTGAATGAAGTTAGAAATCTGGGTCTGTCAGAGTTCGGAGCAACGAATTTTTATATCGATTTTTCACGTACATTTTTTATTGTTATGGTGAGAAAGAGTTGAATGGGAAAAGACGTGGCAATAGGGGAGAGCTAAATAAGTTGAAATCCACATCCTGCCATCCAGACTACGGTAAAATATACCGAGAAGTTAGACTAAAAGCCTTCCATGCCGCAAAAGAATCGTGGAATGATAACTTTCTTCCAAACCCCTCTGTCACTTCCTCAGTCCTCTAGTATCTCCTTCTGCACGCCACTCATTCTACACCCAAAATCATGGTATTACCAAATGCTGGATTTTAATTTTAAATTGACTATTATAATAACCTAACTTAACCTAGTGCAGCATAAGGTCAAGTGATGCATGCCATATGTGATTATGCTCTGCTTTGTTACTGCTGTTGAGAAAAAATGAAAGCTGGTAAGTAATTATTTTTAGCTGGAATGCACACCCCAAGAATATCCTTCAAAAGAACATGAAATATAGCTGGGAACCTGATTTGTGCATCACTACAGTTCCTGTTACTGTGGTAGATTTCTGAGTATTATTATATGATGGAGTTACCATGTTTTTAATGTGGCAATACATGCCATCTCTTGTCTTGGTTTGCTTCATGTTGCTTTAACCCCGAAGATAATTAAATGATATACCGTCAGATGTTTGAAGCCCTTGTTCTGCACAATGTCATAAGCTTCCCAAGGCTGAGTACACAATTGTGCCAGACTTGACTCTGCCCTTCATAGACCAGCATTGTATCTGCTGTGCTATTTTGAACTAGTTTGAGAAGGCATTCATCCTGTAGAGTTATTTCCTCCGCAGAGCACCAATTTGTTGCTTTCTCACCAGTCTGTTTTACTTTTTCTTGGAAATTATGAAATGAGCATTCTTAAGAGTGTGCATACACACACACACACACACACACACACACACACACACATACATATATACATACTTTCCATGGATCCACAAGTGTTTCATAAAGACAGCGGAAGTGGAACAAGTCATATATACACAAATTATACAAATTTACAATGTAAAATACTACAAACATTTTCCAGGAACAGTATTATAAATCATCTTTAAACATAAAAAATTCATCTAGAGTAAAAGGAGTGTGTCTATAGGTATTTTCGTAAGGCTGCTTTAAGTTTTGCCTTGTCATTCTTGAGGATTTTAACACTAGGTCATAAAATGTTGAAGATTTTTTGAAGATGAGATGGGTTGGTTTGTGGTGTATGAAGATGAGGCTTATTTCTTGTATGAATATTGTGTATAAATGAATTTGTCTGAAAAATTTCCTGTTTATTGATAACAACGTTCATTAATGAAAGTATATACTGGCATTAAACAGGTAGAATCTCTAATTGTGGAAATGGACTTCTACATGACGTTCTGGGTTGGGCACCAGCCATAATTCTGACAGTTTTCTTGTTTAAAGTTAAAATCTTCCCATTGTTGGGAGAATTACCCCCCAAAATTATTCCATATTTTACTATAGAATGAAAGTATGCATAGTGACTTGTAGTCCCAGATTGAATGGCTTTCTGCAGGCTGGATCTTACCTATTATGCTGGTATGTACAGATGGGTTCTATCCAGCTTGCCACACTCTTGCTGAATTCACTGCTGACTCAAAACTACAACTAACACATACATTATAATATAATATTACCATAATCTAACATATATTGAACTTAACCCATAAATGTACTGTTGTTTTATCTATGATTATTGAAGTTCAGTAATGTATAGTGGTAATCTGATTCTAAGAAATGGTGAATTAATGAATTTTTATGAATATATACAGTTGAACTTGGTTTTATGACCTCGGTGTGTGCAACACCTCATCTATAACAGTATTCATTCTGTGGCACCAAATAATTCCCCATACAGCATGTGTTATTCTGCCTTGCTCAGTATGACATACCTAAGAGCATATACCTCAGATATAACAACATTGCCAATCATCCGTTCCAATATAATTTCCCAAGAGTTGGGCTATGTTGAGAATTCATCCCTCTCCTTGTCCTTGAGCAGAGAAGCCCTCTACTCTTTCATGTAGCTGAATTAATTCCAGACCTGGAACATGACAATAGTAATGGTAATTCATGATTTCAGGCTTCTGCCATCTTGTAAATGAGATCTTTGCTCTTCTGGGTAATTACGTAGCATAGATTGGTAGTTGCCAATGTTTTCTGGGCTGCTCGACCTTTGAAGGTGAAACCTGTAGGATTTTAATCATAATTTAAGTTTAAAATAGGTCATAGTGTAAACACTTACGTAATATGCATACAGGCCTGTATTTTTCCTTAAAATATTTTTCCTTCACTTTTACCATAAACCTCTCTTAGAGCAACACTCATCAGTAGAACACAATTTATTCAGTCCCTTAGGTGATGTTACAACTGAGTTTGACTCTATATATTATGTTGATTGAAATTTAATACAGATTTTTCTTGTTTATTTCATCATCTGAAAAAATATCTGCACAAAGTTTGGATAGATATTTTCCTGAAAATCAAAGATTGTGAAGGACATCATCTTTTGTGCAGGGTCATTTTATATTTGGGTAAATGTCATATTTGGTCATGCTGAAATTTTGCTTAGCAGGTCATGAGATACAATGAACTAATAAAACTGAAATACAGTAGTATATTTGCAATCTATATTAGCTTGTTTGAGTGACCATATTACATGTGACTTAGATATTTAAGTTATACCACAGTTGTTGGGGGACAGCTTAAATGTTCATGTTATAAGTGAAATTGTACCTAATTTAGATTTTGGGAGACATGATCATATCTCTAGTATATCCAGTTCTGCAGGATAATATTTCCAGAGAATTAATTTTCAGAATACATGCATTTGTCCATTGGATGGGGAACAACTGAAAATATATTTATATTAAGGCAAATTATAGAAAAGGCGTATGAATATAATATAAATCTACATGTGTTATTTGTGGATTTCAAGCAAGTCTTTGACTCCGTAATAAGAATAAAGATATATGAAATACTGCAAAATTAAATATATTAATAAAGATGACAATGGAACATTCGGAAGGAAGGATCATCCTTAAAAATAATTTATCTGTAAAATTCTCAATCTTCAAAGGAGTGGGGCAAGGTGATACCTTATTTACAATTCTCTTTAATATAACTTTAGACCACATAATTAAGAAATTGATGTTAAGAGAACAATAGCCTCTAAAATGACACAAATAATTGCGGACACAGACGATGTGGTGATAATGACCAGAAGTAAATAAGCAATGGAAGAATTATTAAAAGCCCTGAAAGAGAACACGAAGTAGGGTTGAGCATTAACCAAGAGAAAACAAAATATTTAGAAATTAATGTAAAGGGAAGCAATATAAATAGGAATACAAATGTGAAAACAGAACAAAATGATTTTGAGAGAGTGCAGACCTTTAGTTTCCTAGTGTCAATAATAAATGACAATAATGTGAACAGCGAGGAAATTTTGACAAGAATAGAGAAAGGAAATAAAGCCTTCTTTATGAATAAAAATTTACTTTCATCAAAGCTCATCAGTGGGAAACAATTCAAAATGACATCATATCATATCACAGCACTATATATATATATATACTATAAGGCCCATTGCAACATATGCTGCTGAAACTTGGGCTTTGATGGAGAGTGATATTAATTATTTAATGATTTTTGAAAGACTAATCCTGAGGAAGATTTTTGGTCCTGTTCATGAAAGAGATGGATGGAGGGAGGATAAAGACTAATCATGAATTAAACAATTTCATTGGAGGAGCTAACATAGTGAGATTCATAGAAGCTCAAAGATTGAAATGTTGGGGCCATTTACATATGATGGAGGAGTATAGAATGGTAAGGAGGATTTTTGAATGGAGTCCAATGGGAAAGAGATCAAGAGGATGCCCAAGGAATAGATGGCAGGATGAAGTCTTGAAGGATATTAGAGTAATGGGTGTTAAAAATTGGACAAAGGTGGTGATGGACAGATCGGCCTGGCATGATATGGTGGTGAAGTAAAAAATCCATAGAGTGTTGTAGTACGAATAATAATAATAATAATTTGTTCAATACTAATTACTCACTGCTAGTGTCTTGCTGTGTTCTCAAGTACACAGGCTTTTCGTTTTCAATTGAATGTCCAACATTATTCTTTGAACTTCACATAGCAACCATTAATAACACAACTGGTCTGTGTAACTTTATACACATCCTCATGTGTGGGTTAAACACGGCTCAAGAACCAACATTTTGTAACCTCTTTCTAGAGTGTGATCAGAGGGATTCAGAATTAGGAGTAATGTGACTGAACACTACAATACAGCTACTTAATTGTTTTTCTTAAAATTTCAACATTTTAATGCTGGTAATCCAGAAAATATCGTGATATGTGAGTCACATTAAGTTTGGTTTGCCATTGTATGCAGGCTACTTTGTGATGTTTTCAGTAAATCATATAATGTTGAATGATGAATTAGACAGGATTTAGAAGGAAGTTGTCATGGCCTAATTAATGAGTGATCCCAGTGTTTGAAGGGAGAGACTGTGGACAACCACAAAAAACTTTATTCATGATAGCTGTTGACCTGTCTAAGATTCATACCATGCTTCTCTGAATACAAGGCTAGACTCTCCACCATACCAGCCTGCTTGGTAAATTTATTTAGTAGATCAGAATGGTATAACTGAGAAGAAAGTATTTAAACTAGCAGACATATTGTAATGTCAGTCTGATTAATTTAACTATTTATATTTGTCCATAATTTTATTACAATGTTACAAAATCTACACAGAATACATCAAGGACAGTAAGACAGAGTTAAGATGCATATGATAACTTTTAAGAACTGTCTAACAAAGATATTGGAGTATGTTATATAGCCCTTTAAGTAAGCATTCACATTGCTAGAACATTGTCTCTAAAACTATTCACTTCAAAAATGTACTCCCATAGGACACAGCCACAGCTGGTGACCAAATGTTACTGGAAAGTGTGCATTTTTCTGATGGACTCCACAGCTGAATATGTGCATTTTTCTTATGGACTCCACATTGGTTATTTGCATGTCTGATGATAAGAAGAAGATTGTAAATATTATTTTTACAGCTAGCAACATCAACTTAACCACATGGCACAGGCCTGTCTTTCCTTGGAGATGCAAATTGAGTCCCATCTGAGACCACTTATTCTGTATATCAATTCTTATAAACTAGTTATGCCCAGAGTAGGCACCAGGAATTTATTTGAGCTTCAAATTTTAGATTTTTAAACACAAATTACAGGTGACAACAAAATCAACAAAAGAAACTCAGTGTCAGTGCTCATTAATTATTACATTTATGTCTGTAATAAACATACTGTTGCAGAATACAGTTTTATATTGTTCATTTCTTGCATTGTCGAAAACCAGTTCGCAACACTCAATCAACAGAATGCACAATATGTCGCGCATTTTGTTGGTAGTGTTTCAAAGTGGTTACAGAATACAGCTTTGTTGTATATTAAAAATTAACTGAAAAGCACTTTTACTTTCCATAAATGTAACTATTATAATTTAACAACTATAATATTTTGCAGGCCTCTGTGCATGCAGGTTTTTTATCTTCAAGAGAGTTAACACATATGTGCATGTGGCAGTCTGAATGTAAACTTCTGTGACAATGATCCAAGTTATCTTGTATATTCCCATTTGCTATATTCTGGCACACCATTCACATTTGAAGTCTTCAGCTGATAGAGGCACAATGAAAATATGTATCCACCCTTCTTGTAATTTCATTGTGTTCACCATTTGAAACTGTATCATTCAGGTGTTCTAGTATCATCTATTATAAAGAGAAATGAAAAGTAAAAATGAATTGAACAAGATGTGGGGAATACATATCTTCTTTGTGAGATATGAGGTTCTTTTAGTAGTAGAAATTAGGACTCTGGTTTATGACATGGTGTTATCAGGTAGGTAAGTACCAATGTTTGGAACATAGAAGACCATTATCTCATGTCATCTGCTACACACTTACTACAGCTGTACAGATTGAACAGTGCCTGGTTATGATTTTTAGGCCCTGATTCCTTCTTGAGAAGCTAATATTTCCTCAGGTAGTTCAGAAATTTCCTGCATTTTATGGAACCAAAGGGTTCATTGCATTCTTTATAAGAGGCATATTTATACATATTTATACCTATGTCTGTGAAGTTTGTTTATGAAGTCACAAGAACTTTCATTCTCACCACTGTTGCACATGCACATGTTCAGATTGCCAGTAATATGTTTTGTGACTGTGGACACCGGTCAGGTTAACAATTTGCACTCCAAACATTACAAGATATTGCTTTCTAGGATGTGAGACTGTGCATTGTTGTTGATATGTACCACAATTTTAAAACACACTGCTAGGAAAACATGAAATTTGTATTGTCCAATGTTCTATACCAAAGAATGGTAGAAAGATTTTGCTTCAGTACTCCTAATGTAGCAGACAGTAACTTAAATTCTGTAAGCATGGGAGATGGGTCATCCAGTAACAAAGGAATCATTTCCTTACCTTTTATGTCATGAATAATACACGGGTATACAGATTTTTACAAAATCCAGGAGCCACCTTGAAACTGTAGGTGCCAGCTGAGTGGCATGAAACAAATTCCATACTGAAGTACTCATAAATATTAGGTGCCACCATAAAAAAATTTAGTTGCCCGGGATTCGTGCATCACTGGAATAAAATACTGGTTCTTATTGTAAAAAGCACAATTATTATTTCTTGTCCATGTGTCATAATGATAAAATTTATACTGTTAACCTTTTGGAGCCGGAATTTTACATTTAAATTTTAGCACAACCTGTAGGTAAAATGCGAATAATACAGGAACCAAAGAAGGTAGCATTATGAAATAAACGGCATTTTGAAGAGAAAAAAAAAACGGAGATTATGCAGCATGTTTAAAATATTCAGTATGTATATTTGTTGAATAAATATTTAAAATGTAGCGTCTGGAGGTCAGCGCTGTGGTACGACATATATACATGTCGTTAGGCTTTAAAAGGTTAAATGCCCACATGTGTTTGACCACCCTCTGGTGCTTCTTTTTAAACTTCAAAGTCTACTAACAGAAAACAAAATAAGGAATACCACCTAGGATTAATTGGTTCCTGGTCTTTGCACATTGTCTATTATTATGAAAAGAAAACAGTGTAAGTTTTAATTTTGACATAACATTGTATGTGTGTGTGTGTGTGTGTGTGTGTGTGTGTGTTTTGGAATACTGGATGATGGAATATTTCCAGAAATTAAGCAACTCCAAGTGTAATACAACATTGTCTGAACCCTTTGGGAAGGAATGTCAGGCATACAATTTCTTTTGTCCCATTAGCAATGTGAATTCTTACAGCAGTATTGAATCTTGCACTTTGTTTCTCGATGTATAGTTGTTTGTAACATGTTTACGAGAGCAGTTAACATACTTCATACACAACAATACATATACGTGTTACATATTACCATTTAGAATACCGCTTACACCTCCATATGGATGGTGAATAAAATCATTCATTGCATACATATTTATGGTTACTAGCCACATTTTATGAAATAACTTGGATAAAAATCTCTGCCACAAGTGAAAGTCACAGTACAAATATAGTTAGTATTCTTTTAAGTAAATGTCTCTTAAAATTAACTGTTAGCTGTGGCACAGTGTACAGTGTTTCACTCAGAATATATTTTGATAAGATCAAATTCCCATAGAAAACTGATGTCTTAAAATACATAAGGTTATATGATACAGTGATATAAATCTTTCTGCTTATCAACGACAACTGTAACATCTCAGTTCACGTGGACTTATCACTGGCCATAAATACAGTGAAAGAAGAAGATTAAAGTCTTGTGGGGTATGATGCCATGTCAGTAGGTAATTATTTACCAGTGTTTTGTAGCAGCTAATTTCCTGCATTGCCTTGGTAGTCAAAGCCTTGGACAGCCCTAAATATGGAGGCAGTGGACCTGAATCTTTGTCAACAATCCTGTGAAAGCAACATTTATGTTTGTCATGATGAGATGTTATACCATGTCTATTGGTAAACAGTTACCCAGTGTCTGGATCATAGTGCCTTCTTGAGCTGCTTTACCCCAGTGTTGAGGGCACTGCGGTCTTTCAAAATATTGGTAATAATTGACTATTGACATGGTGTAACATTCCAGCACTGTAAAACCTGAAGTTCCACATGGTAAATAATGCTGTCAGAGATCATTAAACATGTGTAAGACTGTGAGTCATTAAGCCCGTACACATAAAATGAAAGTCCGTATTTGTACTGTTGCTTATCCTCGTTTCATATCTTGTGTGTATAAAGTTTTATTTTAATAAAATGAAATTAATGGGATGGTATATACAGTAACTATATATCAATAATCTTCCATAAGGCCAACAGTAATGATTGAAAGGGCAATAGAAAACTTCATGGACATTGAACAAGTGAATTCCACCAAAACATAAGCTAGAAGACATCCTTTTCCACTTAGGCACTGAATACAAGCATATTATGAGGACTGAAGCACTGTGGATTCCTGCCTCAGTCAATGGTATGGCTTGTTTTCATTCATACACTGTAGTCACCCACTACAGCTTTTTTACATTAAATGTGTTGTACTTAATATAAATTAGTTTTAATTAAGTTTATTTGGGTCTTTTAAGTCTGTGGTTACCATTTTGTTATGGGTTAAGTCAGGTATTTTATTGTTCATAGAAAGTTAAATCAGCTGTTATCACTGCACACATTGTGCACCAGGAGTACTGTCTGGGCTTATTTTATTATAATGAAAATTCAGTAGTGTTCCTAACTGCATAACATTAAGTAGGTTTGTGAAGCTGTGCATCCTCTTATTTGGTAGTTGGTTTATAGGCTTATCATTCTTTACCTAACATTTTTGTGTACTGTGACTTGACAGAAAATGTCTAAAGGGTGTGAACAACATTGTCAAGAAGGACAAAGTGTCCATAATTAAATTTTTCCAAGTTTTGATTATATATACCAAAATTTTTATCCATCGTCTGGATGTAAGTCTGTCTGCATGATAGTAGTTAGATGTTATGTCAGCACACTGTAAGATGCGTGTTACACGTGGGATCTTGTACTTCATTTGTAAACATTAAAACTGTATCATGTAACCTTAATTCTCTGTCAGGCTCTACCAGTGATTTACGCTTAAAGACTCTGCGCCAACCAAAATATGAATCAATGCTTCTTTCACATGTGTACACATTATGCCAATTTAAGTACAGTTATCGCTAATCAGTGAAAACTGCTGGTTAGTTATTTTACCTTTGCGTACATAAAATTCACATATAAAGTTATAAGAAATACATCTGAGGGAAGTATGAAATTACACTTTACAATATGTATTGTTTACAAATATTCATTTTTACACATAAAATAGTTCACTTATTTTCCAGCAAAATAAATGCCATCCATGAAACATGTGGTCCCTTGTCAAATAACAGTTACAAAAAATCTCTCTTTTCATGGTGGTAGTGATCACAGCTGGAAAGAAGGCATACGGACAACATGACAGTGAGAGCCACACATCAAATTGGGAGGGACAGTAGCATTTTGACATGCATTACACATCATTTCACCTGGCGATACATCATCCTTTGAAAATGTTTCAGTAAAAGAGAGTCACTAGATCTCAACATACAGCAGCACAGAGCTGTTCAGACATTACTGAAATATTTTTCAAATCCATCTACACCTGACTCCAAGGTGTTGAGTCTTTGAGGAGCTCACAGTCAAGACATTTTGTCTTACAGAACCTGAGGATTCATTACTGTGTTCACAACAGTCTGTCACTGGTCCTATTCTGGGCCAGATGAATATGGTGCACACCTCTCATTATGTATCTGTTTAAGATCCATACTACTATTATGCTCCTGTCTATGCTGAAGTCTCTTCCTTCAAGGTTTTCTGAGTGGAATGTTACATATGTTCTCATCCTCGTGTATGTAATGTGTCCTGCCCATCTCATTCTTCTTGCTTTATCCATTCTGATAATATTTTATGATCATATAGGAATACACATTCATTTATTCTTAAATACAGAGTGGCCCAAGAGTCAGTTAATTGGTTAGTAAACTGGACAATCAAATATGGTTAACTGATGTTGGGTTACTCCATGTACCATTGTTTGCATATGCATTACCACATGACTCACGATACTAAGCAAGTAACAAAGGAAAAATATAGTTGTACGAACTCTGGCTGTTTTGGTAATAATGTTGCTTACCACCAAGTATTATAGACAACTTTATAAGTTTTATATTCTTGCTCGGTGATGTCCATTTCATTGAAATTTTACATAATGTGCAGAGCTTGTAACAAAGTCTGCAAGATAAGACAAACTGTCTTGAAAGAAACCTGTCACATTGCAGACATAAAATTGTGCAGATGGGACTTTTTCAGTTGTTGTAGGCATGATTATGGGGAAAAAATGAACCTTACTTTCTGAGAATTGGGATGAACTCTCTATATTGTTGATAATAGTCATAGAAGTTCAGATGCATGCTGTTTAGGTAACTCACCCTTTTATTTGATGTTAAATTATCAGAATTATTTTCTTAGTGTCAAATCAATTACACTGTTGTCATGCACTTCAAACTGGTAGCTGAAAAGTAGTCCTAAGTTAAGGTCCTACATTGTCACTTGGATTGAATTTGTAAAGAAAATACAATTATCAACAACCAAATTCTGCAATGAGGTGGTGCAAGTATGTTAAGTATGTATGTGTGTGTGTATGTACGTGTGTATGATGTGTGTGTGTGTATGTATGTACGTTATTTTACCTCCATAATATCTGTTGAAGAGTACAAATTGTTATGGAGCATGGGGACAACTTTACCTTTAACTTTTACATTTTTTTCTTAATACACAAACTTAGGCTTTTTTTTTTTTTTTTTTTTTTTTTAAATTTCAATTAATGTATTATGGTTTTGATTTGCCCTGCATTCTGGTGATGAGGCCTGAACTTATACTGCACTTAGTCTTCCTCACATTCATTTTAGTCAAAATTCGCTAGCATTTAACAGATTTTCTGTGTTCTTCGTTATGTTACAACTATTTATTTCTTTTCAGTGACTAAAGATTTTTTGTTTTTCATTACCACTTTTTTGCACAGTCTTTGCCATAATTACATTTCTTTCTGTATATAAATTAAAAGAATGTGACATATTCTTTTTTATGACTTGATACTTAATTTTAAATTATTGGTGGTTATGTTGTCTTTGATTAAATGCCACATAAGACAATGTTGTGTTGTTACTATATGGGCTGACTCACACTAGTTATTATATTCGTAGACAAATATTTGTAGTGAATAATTAGAGGCAGAAAAGGACTAGTTCTCAGGTTAACTTGCAACTGTTTTATGGTTCTGTAAGTCACAAAGGTTGATAACCACTGTTCTGTCATATTGTTTCAGATGCAGATGATATGCCTCCCAGTTTTACAGACCTGTAAGGCTTCAGTTGTGTTATGGAGTACAATGAATAATAAAGGAAATACTAACTGTAGGAGAACTTTGCTACATGAACACAGTTATTATGTGCAATAATTATATAACTTGCAACATTCTTTAATTTGCACTGCCATTAACTGTTGTAGCATATTTTATAGAGTGAGTCAGCCTCGCACTGTTACCAGTTTCAGTCTGTTATATATTAAGAATTTGTAATGATTTTTTTTAATAACAATGTGATATCTAGAGTGATGAAAGAGTTTTCTTCACAGCTAGGTAAGTATCTGCATCTGTTGTAATTATGGTTGATAAGTGACCATATCTTATAAGTTTATTGTACTCCTTAGCTGTAATCTGTATTGACATGTCCACTGCTACATCAGTGGCTGGCTGGATGAATAAATAAACCAAACCAAACCAAACCAAACCAAATCATATGGTCAGCTGGGCAGGACCTGCTCGGTCAAATTAATGTGCTGCTGATCTTTCCTACCCCCATCCCCTGCATGCCTTTCCTTGTAACTGGATGTTTGCATAATAATATGTTGTGAGCAATGGCCAGTGATTCTGCAGTGGTATGGTAGCTGAGCTGACCATCATTACCAATACAGAACTGAAGTGCTTTAATTAGTTGTGAACATGTCACCTAGGAAAGTCATGTCTCCTCAATAATAGCACTGTCCATTGTGACGTCTGTTACTGCACTTTAATTGACTATATTTTAATTTGGATTGGAAGTGTTTGCATTTTGTATGCTGAGTTCATATGTCTCATGTTTTCCAATGATGCAGAAGGTCTATGGACCAGAAATGGGCGCTGTGCTTAATGGTAAGCCATTTATTAATGTATTATTGTCTAATGTTTCAGAGACACAAGGTTTAGCTATCACTTTTTATATTTGTAGTGACCATCACCACTCCAATCACCACCACCTTTCACCGAGCGGGTTAGGTTATATGAAAGATGGTACCTGTTCAAGATAAACCTTGTTAAGTTTTAGCCAAGTTGTTAGTATTGAGATGTCTTGTGTTCTTACACAGTCCCTCCATGTAAGTAAGATGAAACAGACTATGGCACCTGCATTTCAAATCTTTTCTTGCTTATTATACATGATTATACTTCTCATATCATTCACATGACTAGTTCCACATCTGTTTAAGATCAATGGAATGTGAAATGAATGAATGCTAAATTAACCTCTGCAGTGGGCACACTGTGTTGAAGTAATCAATGAGTAAATCTGTTACCCTACATTGTTCCACTTCCCATTATCCCAGTTCTGTAATTGCACAATAATTCTCGGTTGTTTCATTCATATATTTTGTATTTTAAGTTACATAAGTGTAAACATGTTATCTTACCAGGTCATTTGCCTTCTAATCCTTAGGCCTGTGATAAATCCACATCTTTAATTTGTGTCAAACACCATCTGTTGATGGACTGAAGAAGTGTTATATTACATACACAGTTTATATTTTTAATAAAATGTTAGATTTGTTATGCTTTAGACCATGTTTTCTTTTACACATATTTCTTATTCATAATTTAATGAAACATATGCTGAATCCCAGGACAGAATACAACAATGATGCTTGTAATAAACTGTGTAATAGCAGTTTAAAATTCTGTTTGTATGGACAGAATTGTGTGGTTGTACAGGTTAGTTGAAACTGTCGGTTGAGAATGCTGGTCTAGAAGTCAGATCATGTGGAAATGCAGGCACATGACCTGGTAATACTAATAAATGTGGTAGCTCTGCTTCTTTCCACTGCAGTGAATGCATGGGATGAATCTGTCCACTTCTTTGCCAGGCACATATAAACCTTATAAATACTATAGCATTATTAGCTGTGCAATGCAAAACGTTAAAGATCTTACAGAATATAGAAGAGAAATTTTTTTATATTTCTCCAGTTTTAGTGGACTGGCAGAACACTATTAGCCAGAGTGGTCCATATACCAATAGAAATTTTATCCAGTGGCACTTTTTAAAGTGTTTACAGTAGGTGGCATTAACTTTCAACAAACATTTTGTTTGGTAGGAGAATGAATAAACCATACAGTCTCTATGCATCTCACTTATTAAGAGCACAGCCACCAAGGAATTGGACACCACTCTACCAGTTCTGGTGCAATGGACGGTAAACTGCATACATATACAGCAATACAAAATTAATTCTAACACAGAAATTTACAGAGATTATATGCGTATAACAGCAGTGCATGCCAAATTAGTATTGTACTTGTACAACTGCAATAAACAGCCAGCCTGTTCTGGTGATGGGCGTTTTTAGGACTCATTGTCTTCAGATACCTTACGTAACCTGCTATTCAGCCTGAAAATCGTTTGCTTGTTCACTCAATTCTTTCAGTTCCACAGAAAGTAAATAATAAGAATGTTGTGAAATGTAATGTCTTGATGTTTCACTGGACTTTGTTATCCTACAAATGTACCAGGAAATATTTACTTTATGTATCAACTGAAGTGTATAATATGTACTTGACAAGTAATTGCAAATATTTCTGAAACTAAGCCACTGTACAACTTGCAATTAAGTTACACTTTATAATTGTCTGCAATTGTACAAACACAACAGTGAATGTAACGCATGGAAGTCTGTGTCAGTATAGCCACAGCCCTTGGCTTGTGCTAAGGCCAAACTAAAACTATACCAACAAAAACTTTCCTGATAATATTCTGAGAACAAACATTTTTTTTTAATTTCATTATCCAAATGCTTTGATTAATGCCCGACTGTCGTTATATAGTTGTTTCATATACAACATATATAAGGTAAAGTTGTCCCTGTGCACAACATGATGACATATAGGGGAAGGAGAGGAATAGCTCCAGTCATTTTTAATATGGGTACTAGACAGAGGCAAGTGGTTAGCCTCACACCCCAGCTGCCTTACCGCAGGGATAAGACCCCTATAGCACCACTGATTAGGAGGTTGGATGGGCCAAAAGAACAAACTGGACATTTCGGAAAAGAGAAAAAGCTTTGCTTCTGAAGGGATTTGAACTCCAGATTGTGTATACAGGCTATAAATATATTACAACATTTTGTAGAAATCCCTACATTTTGGTATAGTTTTCAAGTGTTGGCATTCAAACTTACAGGAGAAAAACTGAATATTTTTACATGTAACCATAATACATTTACTGTACTAAAACGGATGGATCATTTTTCTTTTAGCAACCTGTACTAGATATTACTTGCTTTTCTTTTTCCTTATTTTTCGTACTTGTGGCATAAAAATCTTTGCATATTTATGTAGTTTGTGGTCTTAATTCTTGTGCGTGTTGCTTCAGTTATGGATGGACTTTATATATTGTGTAATAAACACATAATGTAATTTAAGGTCCCATTCTTTGTGCAAGAAATGTTTGAAAGAAAACTACTTGTAACGCACGGCACAAAAATAAAACTGATTGGTGCTGAAAAATTAAAGATATTCTTAAGTGGCAAATCACATTACTTATTGACTTCTCTGTAGTCTCATTTCTATTTGTCATTTCATTATTTATTTTTGTTGTGTGTACATCAAGTGTTACCCCAAATATGTAAGGGAATCGCTAATCTACCACAAAGAGCCTTAACTGACATTACTAATCTACTTTACTAAATTACTTCAGCAGGCAGTAAACTTTTAAGCAATAGCAAGGTTAAAAATATGCATTTCATAAAACATCTTTTTCATTAACTTTTAAATATAAATAATTTAATGCTTGTGAATTTCTGTGCTAGAACCCCAAAATGATAAAGTTTCAGAATTAATAGTTGCCTGTTTCTGAGATTACTTTAAATTTTTGACAAATACCACTGACTCCAGTGTTTTACAGAATTCTGATAAGCTTTGTATAGCAAGTGCTACCACATGAGATAGTTTTAGTTCTGGAAGGTTACAATTTATTACATTGATGTATATATATATATACCTAAGTGTCTATATGAAGGCTTCTTTTATAACAGAGTAAAAAATTATGTTCCTTTTAATTTCTTGAAATGAATTTTCCTAAGTACCCAATTTATGTGAGTTATAGTAGCTGGGTATGGTGCCTTATAAATCGTTTTTATAATTTTTAAAGAGATACGTATTTTCAAGTATGATACATACTCATCAGGAGCATGTGACACTATTACTTGATTATGTTAATAATTTTGAGAATATTTAACATGTTCTTAATATTCTATATTTTCTGTGGATATATAGTATATGTGGAGGCCAATGCCCACCCAGGGCTGTAGAGATGATGATGATGTATTTATATATATATATATATGAATCCAACAAAATTCACTTCGAGTCAAGTTGTGTATTTTATTATTACTCATTATTTTCTCCAACATATTTCATCTGACCCACCATTAGGCAGAACCCAATACAAGGAAAACATACAAGAAAATACTAGTGTATGTCCTCACTAAAATGTGTAGCTAATGCATGTTGAAGACATAGCAGTGGGCTTCATGTATACAGTATCGATGTTGAACAAAACTTGAAGGATTAAAATACTGACAAGGGTGTGTTCAATATCATAAAGATGTAGTACAATATATATATATATATATATATATATATATATAT
>Ga0209628_10001219_pt1 | contig 16356 bp, 10 predicted proteins | sample TergutCu122P4_FD_187285 | JGI IMG/M metagenome (GOLD analysis project Ga0209628, IMG submission 187285) | Cubitermes ugandensis P4 segment gut microbial communities from Kakamega Forest, Kenya - Cu122 P4 (SPAdes) (version 2) | ecosystem: Host-associated > Arthropoda: Insects > Digestive system...
GAGTACCTTTAAATATTTTTATGTATTTTAACATTGAAATTAACATTTTAGACTAATACAGTTTTGAATGTGAAAAAGTGCATATGTTGGTGTTTATCAATTATTCTCTGTTGTTGTTTTTACTAAAAGTGAGAACATTTGTCAAACGTTACGTGTTAAGACTCGTTTTCATACAGTTTCTTCCGTTTTGTGTTTCTTTTTTACCTCATGTTTAATTTTGTTTTAATAGCAGTACGATGTTCAAAAAATTTATACTTTTGTTCTGTAATTATTTGTTGCTTATTAAAATTTTCTCATATAGATTCATTTGTTTTATTTTTCTAGACTTTCAGATTTTTGTTTATTTTTTATCCTTCTCCTTGGAGGTGTCGTCTTATTAAAATTCAGTATTTTCTATAACAGCCAGTATTTAGAGTTATTTGTTTGAGGTTCAATGACCATATCTGTTATGTACACTGCGTAATGTCATTTACGTTTCTGTTGTCAAACGTCAGACGTATGATCGGCAGAACGGGGCAACTGTTAAATGGAATGCCGCTGAGAAGGGCGCATACTAACAGAACAGCGAAATTTTGGAATGCCGCGACAGGGGTCCAGTTTTTCTACCGTGAATATCCTTCAGTCATTTCATCGCAACCCACATCATACCACTGAAACTCTGCAGTATTTATCATATAACCACTTTTTTTTTTGTATTGTTAATATTTATACGAGTCACTAAAAGACATACAGTTGCGTCACCAAATTGTGTTAGGTGGATACACTGAAACCATTTTACTAACTGGGTGTTTCTTTCACGATTTTATGACACTGTTTCTTTTATCGCCAAGTCGCGGCGAAGCTCAGGAATATGTAAATAAAGCCTATGTTGTGCAATTGAATTGATGTACATGATATAACGACGAAAAATTATAACTTTTTTTATATTACTCGTAACTTATATTTTAAAAAGTATTTTCCTGAGGTAGATATTCTTAATGAATTTCTCGTTGTTTTTCTAAACTCATGCCCAAGGGGCGAAACGGTATCTATCAGAGTTGGTATTTTTTTTAGTTTCTCCTTTTTATTCCCTAACATGCTAAGACTTGATCTACAAATTACACCTTCTACTTTCTCCACAAAATGCGGTTAACAATTCTTTGAAGTCAAAGAATGAAAGATGATTAGGTACAGTGCACTTCTTGTATACAAGATGTGGCTATTAAATAACCTTCATCGTTGATCACCAAAGTAAATATACTCATATAAATGCAACGCATACCGAACCCCACTACGTGACTTTGACTTAGTGTTGATACATATACGTAAATCTTTACAAAAGGAATTTTAGCTTTCTGCTATCATGTTTGGTCAAATAAACCCAAATCAAATTTCTTGTAGCACTGAAGAAACCTGCCATTGAAACTTTCATGCTGCTACATCAGGCGTATGATACAGACGCCCTGTCAACAGCTCGCGTATTTTAATGGAACAATGAGTTTCCAGAAGCAAGATAGGCTGTGGAAGACGACCTTCCACTTTCCTGACCACTTCCTTCATCATCTTACTGTTATTACTCTGCATCTTTTATTGTACTATTCCTATTGCTTTGCCCCGATAAGGATGGCTGAAGGAACTTAACCCATAAATCGACACGTTTCAATTGTGTATTTCATTGCAGTCCCTGATCCTGGGAGAGAAGTCTTCAGTACGCTATGTGACGTACCAGAATGAAGATGACGACGAGTAGACGCCATTCATGTCACGATATTGATACTGCACAATTACGTCCAGTATCTTGGAACCCGTCTTTCATTGCGTGTTCTCAAGAACACGTCGCTCTGTACTACAGCAGACAACTATGTATGCTTACTGCACAGTCGCAAATCTGGTCGAATATACCCAAACACACAAAGAGTTCACGGAAGTTATATAACTCTCAAATAAAATTATATGAAATTACTAGAACTGTGGAACATAAGAATAAATCTGCACACACTGAGATGTCACGTGCGAACTTAGACTTCCGACTGATTGTTAATAGTACAAGACATGCAACCGAAGGAACATACACCAATATAAATAACAATATATGAGTAAACAATCAAAGAGTAATGTTCACAACGTCAATCGAATGCACAAAATACATACCGGATTTAATATGTATCATAAATATTTAAAACATACGTCACGTAAAAAAAATGGCTTGGTAAGTGTTACAGAGACCTCCAAATATATTATTTACCTTTCCACAAGAAAAATGGAAATTAGTATAATATCATGATGAAAGTAACCCGTTAATTAAATTTATATTTCGGAATAATATCCATGACATTGACTAGTTAAAGCAACTGAATAAAGCACAAGTTATAAAAGGTAAGAATTTACCCTGTCTGATAGGTGGAGCAGTTTCTGATGGTTTATTTTCATAACCATTGGGGCTCCCAAGAAATGCGACGTACATTAAGAAAAGCGACGGATTCGAATGCGGAATTTAGTAATACTTATTTGTAACTTCAGCACTTCACTTTATGACGAGACTCAACAGACGTTACATCAGGGTTGTCCAAAGTGGTTTACCATACTGAAATGTACTTTACTGTATAGTAGTGTATTACATTGTACTGTTCATAGTGTTTCCATGTCAATGTAATTTGCAATGAAATTCACCCATTCACAGATCGGCCCGCCATCATGAAATACCGCTTCGAATAACTCTGATCTGATTTGTGAGACATGAGCTACAACGAGGTCGGCCAATCCAAAATTATGGCAAGTTTCGCGGATAGTTAATTTCTTTAAGACAGTGGGACTGTCGAGATCTAATGTTGATAATGTTTTATTATTTTTGTATTTTACAAGCTGATTCACATCAGAATATTCGAATTATGAACCTCTATAGAGTGCACACACACACACACACACACACACACAACATAACAAAATAACTGGCGATCGTTACGAGAAACAGGCAAGCTGACGGTAATATATTTTGACCACAACGCAACATCATTACCAATAAATGTTTATCTCTTCTGGTTTAAAGTGCCAAATGCCTTGTTAATAGACACATGTAAAGGTTGGCGTTGTTACTGGTGACGAAATATTTGGAGATGTCTGTATCCGCCAGGACTGCTGCAAGCCACAACAGAAGCCTAGAAACAGGGTAATTTTAGAGGAATGGATCTTCATACATTTTGCTGTTTTCCGTTACAGCTCTATTAGTTGGCCAGTGACAAGATTTGTATTGTCTGACGAAAAACTAAATTCTTCCATGGCCAAATGGTTTAGATTAACATTAATTTCGTACTTTCCAACTCACATTTCGGAACTTTCTTGTACCCACAAATCTCAGACTGGCCAAGTCCATTTGAATATAAAGATATCCGATCTTCTACTTCAATTACGAATGATTTTAATAAAAATATTCACCCAATACATTAGCAAAAATTTTTATTTTTCTATAGCTTAAAGAAATGTAAAAATAGGTCGTGATTATTTTAGTCTAATACTCAATTGACTTCTCGTTGCGAATACAGTAGGCTCTCTAGAGAAGGGAAAATTATCATTGTAATATATGGACATTTTAATCCAATTGAACCACTGAAAGTGACTTCGATAAGAGTGCATATAGCTTCAAATTCATATAATATTCAATAATAAAATATCCGGGTTCGCACTCGGAAAACGGGTGTCCTTATGAAGGATTTTTGTGAATGGCTGCACAAAATCCGATTAATATAAGGTTCAATACAAAAAATACACCCACCTGTAATTTCGTCTCTAATTTGGCATGCATTATGCAATGTTTAATAAAATGAAGCGCTCTTATCTTCCCAACACTGATAAATGTAAAAATCGACCAAGGCATTTTAGTAGACTCTTGTGCAACTGCCAACATCTCAATAATGCGTAAATGCTGAAATATCAGCAAAAACTGACTGTGTCTGGGCAATCCTCTCTCTAAGAATGTTTGCTATGACCTCTCCATGACAAAGGTCATGTTAATCTAACCACTTCCATCGTCTAATTGATATGTACCAAGAGAAAGAGAGGCATATGACTCAATGCATTTTGTGGCATTAGCCAAGTATTGTGTATTGTAATTAATAAACAAATCAAGAGATACACTTGTCATTGTGCATGTAAAACTAGCATGTTGTGTATCTTCTTTATGTTTTACTCTGTAACATAAATATGCTGAGGTTGTTTTTTTTAAATTAAAACACTTAAGGAAAGACAAACTTTCTTCAGACGAGCTGAACTCCCTGCTCTCTGAATTGTCTTTGTGAATAGACAATAAAATGTCACAACAAAACTGTTTGTTCTCTCTGCTGCGCATTGAATGCGCTCAGCTGGTTTGGGTCCGAATACATTTACATGACGGGCAGCATCAACTTACACCATTTGGTGGCAAGTTTGAGAGCTGAGGGGCTCGTCTGTAAGATATATTATATTTAACTATGTATGCTCTATGATAAATATTAAATGTGGGGATATAAGCAGAGTATTCAACTTCCCCTTATAACTAACTGGTTAAGTGTTGCGTGGCATTTGTAAATGGAGTGCTTCAAATGTTCTATGGTGTCTGCTGAAATGTGGTGCAAATAAATGGTAACTAAAATGTCCAATAAATCCCTACTTCTTTATGACCCGGTCTTGAAGCATAATTAATATACAACTGCACCCGCAGTGCAACCCAAATCCACATCAAGAAGCCCAATAGATTACCATAACATAAACTGATACCTTATTCATTAAGCAGAAAAACAACATTGGAAAACATATAGTGAGACAAGTCAGAATAATTTGTGCTTACGGGCAGTGAAGCCCATTAGCACAAATTACGCACAATTGTAATAACCCAAAAGTACAGTTCTTTTCCACTTTTGGCTGTGGACAAATCCAGAATGACAAATATGTGTATTTTAGAGTAAGTTATGAATGAATGTGTACTTCTATAACATGTGTTCATGCAGCACAACTGATATTAGCCAAGTTTGCTAGTTCATCAAGCCCTCTCATCTAATCAGTCTGCTGGTTTTCACTCCCTACCACATTATTCATGAGAACATCACCAACAAGACATCAGAGATGCTCAAGATTATACTGCTTTGGAAAACCAAGGTATAGACAGACACATACTACAAAGACAACTGGAAACAATAATGCTACCCAATATGTTTCTGAAAGGTCAAGTAAGATCATGAAGCAAAGGCTGAATTTTATTGAGCACTCATGAGTGCCAAATGAATGTGTTGGGAGCATCTGTGAATCACTGTACATTCATCAAGGGAATGTGTTAATGTGACATTGTGACCCTTGCAAAGAGTGTACTGTTAGAGTGGGTTCTAATTAAACATCTGTTTGGTGAGATAAAATTCAAACATAAGACAGTGATTTAGATTTTAAATCCATGAGTCATGTTAGACTTCACAGTGTTTTCCCTGCAGTTCAGTTAAAGTTGCATAGGTTTCATCTTCACTAGACACGTATAAACAAGCTGTAAATGTTTGCCTGAACACCGAGTATGAGAAAAGAGACTCCTAAGTGGGATAGTGGCTGAAAAATGCTTCTGTTTTCTTGCCTACTAACACTTTAAATTCCAGATGGTTTTTTTAACTTCACCAATGATACGCCAGAGAATGAATGATGGGCTATAGCTCTGATCCATGGATATTTCACCAAATTCACAGATTATGTGATTACATTCACTGAGTCAACAGATCCTCCTCACCTGTGGGCAAAGACACTATCATACGAAACAAGAAGCATACCATCCACACAAACTCGCTGGTGTTGCCCTGGCTTTCGGTTACCTACGCAAGAATAGCTTGTCTGTTCACACAGACCTTCCTCATAAGGATTACTTAAGGTGAAACATCAAACCGCAGCTCACTAACTGTTATGCCACAATATTAAGGTGCTAGGTAAGGCAGGTACACTCTTCTTTAATGATGTTAACTTTATTCCACCCCCACCCCCCTCCCTCCCCCCTTTTCTTGAACTTTATTCACTGCAATCAATCACAGGCTGCAGTCAAATGATGATCTGTTACACAGACTCAATTTGAGTATGTTTTCACTGACTAAGAGCTGGATACTGGATTAAGATCATGCTGCTTACAGAATAAAATGAACTGTCTGGCTAAATCTTGCTGTAGATTTTCCTTCAGAGTCCTTACGGTATTTGCAAAAATTGACCAGAACGTTTGCACAGTGCTTTCATAAAACAACTGCAGAATGATTTAAAAGTGATTAAGACTGAAGAAGAATGAATCATACGATGTTCTAATATCATCTTATGCAATGATGCGTATCGCTCCCTTGGGCATTGAAACTCAGACGTTGTTACTGGTACCTTAGTCTTTTGGAAACCTGGACCAGTAGGAAAGAGCCTGATCAAATCTGACTGGCTGCCACTTACAGAAACAAGCCCAGTTTCACTGGCCTGAGCCTGGCAGGTAGTTGTACTTAAAAACTTCCAGTCTCAATAAGATTTGTACTGTGTCAACATTCATTTCCTCATATGTATGTGATAACATATTTTAGGGGCCCACTCCCATAGAGTTCTCTGCAGTTGAGGTCAAAGTCACACCAGCACCTCAGACTGCCGCCACTATTACAGGGCACCATCTTTTTCACCTATTTACTGGCACAAGATGAGTCTGCATTCATTAGCGAGAGTGATATAAGTCTTGGGCTTGTGATCAAAAGTTCAAACTTTTTAGTGTGTAAAATATGTGGGAAAAGGAAGGCACACAATAATAATTGGAGAACACTATAGTGTTTGTCAACTCTCACAGTAATGACATATCACGACTGTGAAATGGAACAGTATATTCTTTCTCTTAATCCCTTCTTCCACTTTCTGTAACATAACATGACTGTGAAGGTGAGGTTCTTTTCTCTCTTTTATTCCTTCATTACATTCTTTGTCTCCATTTTATTTGTGTTTACTTCTTAACTGCCCCACACAGATTCAATAAACTTTGTCTCTATATCAACATTTGTCACATCTAAATAATCAAAGACACATCAGTTTATCATTTGGTACAGGAATATAATAGAATTAAGTGTGTTTAAATGCACTTCTTAATTAATTTTGTTAATTTGTCTAGAAATACCGACGTTTAAAATCAACAGCAATAGTACCATAAAAGTCATACCTTTTAAAATGTACATACAATAAATACAGCCATTCTGTCAGGTGGCACAAGTATGTTTTTATTATTACATAACTTGCTTCATGCTGCAATCCTTCCCTGTCATCTTCAGATAAGTTCAATTATCAGACTCACAAAGTACCCAAAGACGCACTGCTACAATACCTTGGGATACCAAGTTTTAACATCATGCATTTATATATTGTGAAGCTAAAAATATTTTGTTGTAACAGGAACTGGTCGATGTGAATGGACTTAACAGGGACAACAATGGCAATGTCTTTTAAACATATCAATGTGAAAGAGGTACCACATGATGAATGTCACTTCTCTATGTGGACGTGTTACGAAAGGCAGTAGGTAAGCCTGCTGTAATCCACTTTGTAAGTATTCTTATTCACAGATCAAATTTATTAAATATGTGTTGACATAACAGCCCCCTTTTTACTAACATTATTATTTGTCCTCCTTGTAAGAAGGCTGCTGCCACACCATCACCTTACCATGTGTATCTCCAACTGCTACCAAATGGTGACTGCAAATCAAGAGACAATACAGTATTGATAAACAGCACCTTTTCAAACCACATATTCATTTTAACCTGTATCAGCCAGGAAAAGGAATTTTAAATCTCCTGGTATTATACAGTTGGTAGCCATATTGTAATTCAAAAGTAACAATATATAGTCTGGGAAGAGGGGATTTTAAATCTTTCAGTTAGGACAAGGTTGGGCCATATTCTAACCCTGAGGTCATTATATTGGCACAAGAAATTACAACATATGACCAGCTGAAATGCATACATGTACCACTGCCATAGCGCAATACATGGCTGAAAAGGGTTAATTTTTGCATGTAATGGAGAATTTGTTTTATAAGTGGCAGAATTAGCATACAACAGGGATTTTCACACTTAACCACATGTATGTGAATTGAAGAGTCAATGGAACTTGCCATATACAAAAGACAAAGCACACGCGTGCACGCACGCACGCACACACAGGCTGGAAGAGGATCCATCCATCATTGTTAACCCCTTTCAACTATTAGAGGAAAAATATGGACCAATACTGAGAGTATTCTTAAGTGCAATTAATATTGATCCTTTAACTCAAGAGAGATTCAGCTGAGTCATACTAAAACCCATATAGTTACCTGAACAAATGCTACCAAAATGTTTAAAATTTACTGGTTAGCGTGCAGATCCATTTAATAATTGTGTACACTGACCACTGGTATATACTGTATTCATGTTGAAGAAGGAAGTATTTTCTTATATGTGTCATGCAGTAAACTATAAAATTAAACTAAGCTTTAACTGATGTGATCAGATAAAATAAGCTTCACTGTGCAAGGGAAGAGGTACCCTAGAAACAGATGTATACTACCTGTGAGGGTTGCAGCACACAGTGGAGATGAGTGCAGGCTTGTGAGATGCAGGGAGTTGCAGTGAAGGAATGACCTCTCCAGTTCGCAAATTGTAGAAATCAACACAGCCAGAGATGTTACCCCATGCTGCAAACAGGTTTGGATGTGCTAGGCTCCACTCCAGACCCACCACACCTGTCTCTACGAAGATTATCCGGACTGGGGTGGTCTGTAAAACATTAGTCTACAATGAACACTTAATTTTGTATGACATCAATAGTGCTTGGACTAATGTAAGTTTCAAGTTATTTGGCAACAGTGTAACAATATTTAAGGCTATTCTTTTTTACTTCATTATTTGCTATAAGAAGAATGATCCTGAAATTCTTGTAACAAATTATATATTGGGGTTTTCAACTGAACATGACAACAAAATGTCTATTGTAAATTACCTTCTAACTTCTTTACTTTGTCACTATAGAATACTTAAGAATGTGTCTTTCCCTTTGTGTCCACCTGTGCTGTACAGAAGCAAAAGTCTGTTTTGTTTATAATCTGTTCCTACTATAAATGTCCCTTTGAAAAATCCAGTAGTAATTTGGTAGACCTAAAGCTATACATGAAGAAATAAGTAGACTCTACAGGAAATAATTTCATTGTGAAATCATTAAAGCACAATGGCACTAATAATAATGCCATTGTGCTTTAGTGTTTTTAACAATGATCAAGTCAAAGATGTTGGAAGTGTACTGACTAGACCAGCATCATATCCAAGAAGACCCAAATTCTCAGGTGTGTGGTGGCTACAATAGCTTTCATTAGTGATACACATGGAATTAATATTTGCTTACAGAGGCTTAAGTTGCATTCCTCCAGTTTATCTGCCAAGGTATGTACTGCTGGGGGATCTGAAAGTTATAAGCCAGGGACTAAGACTGAAGTCTGATCCTGGCTGGCACAGAGGAAGCCACAAGGATCCTAAATTACACTGTTTGTACATTGTACACTACTGTTCTGTGTTTCTGTTTGGTACTGTGGTGGCTAAACACAGCAGAATGGGGCTTGGGTACACAGATACCCGCTTCCCCTTCTGACATATTCCAGTGCAATACTGTTCATTAGCTTTACAGCAGTAACTGTGTATCTGCAATAATTGAACTTTGACCAATGAGGTAAGAAATATCACAAAGAATGCATTTAAGTATCATGTATGAGTAGTTGATAAATAAATTAAAATACACAATGCTTGAAAAGCAAACCTGTTTCATGTGGTAGATACGAATTTCATTGTCAGTTCCACAAGATATGAACATATTTTCATGATGTGGTGAACTCTGCACACAAGTAACTGCACCCTGGTGTTTATCAAATGCATTCAGCACTGGATCCTTCAATGGCACTTCTGAGCACACTGAAAATCAACAGTACAATTTGTCATTATTGTATCATCCTTTGAATCTGGTAGCCTGCAGTGTTATTTCCTATATGAAGTATTGAATTGCCTACAACAAGCTTTCAAATCACACCCAAAGAATCAAAGTATGATATCCCTCACCCAGAGATGTAGATAAAGAGGTCAGGTCCTCCCTCTAATTGTTATTGAAGTTACTCCCAAATCTCATAACAGGGATACTGAATACTGAGTTATGTGAGAAAAATGGAATCAAATTTGAAAAAATACACACATAGATTTTTGTGTTCTGTATGTTTTGGAGCCACCTTGACACATGGTCCCCCCTCCATACTGCAGGGGCCTTATTTATGCCACTGCACTCTCCCCATCGAAAGGTCTTTTGTATTTGCTACAGTTATTTTGAATGATTTATACAGATAACATCTAAGTGATCTTTTTCAGCAGTACATATCCATCACAGCTCTTCAAACTACAATTATAAAAAACTTATGGTTTAGCATTCCAGCATAAAATCCCCATTGACAGGCTTAGAGGGAATGATTTATATTGAAGCCACGGAAGGAAATGGAATAACCCCTTCAACACCCTATTCAGTTGTCATGCTTCCCTGTATAGAAGTTCTCAAGCAACACAACCATTTTGTTATAGAAAGTCTCATGTAGGGCAAAATTGTGTTGGTCTAAAACAAATTTCCCATAAGAAATAATGTAAATAAGGGTCTTGCGACCAAAGTCCAAATTTATTCAACGTTTTAACTTTGTGTCTCCGATTTTCTGGCATATGGCACCATGTCACTAGGTGACAAGTGTCCAGCATTGCAAGATGGCACATTGGCCTCATCCTCAAGGGTCAAAATGTCCTTTGAAGAATTTAGAACTTTATTCCCTTATAATAACTACGGTTTCATTTTAATCAGTCTTTGATGTATATGTTATGCATGGCAGTTTTTCAGAAAATATGACACAATGATTAACCTATGAGAAAATAAAAATATGGTGGCAGAATAAACAACTGCAGATATAGAAGCATTGAAGAGATGGATGTAAGAGAGAAGACAGCGTTACCTCAATCTTGGAACAATTATAAACACAAAGATGATTCTCTTGTTTATGTTTGTAAACAAAAATTCAGGACAGTTCTGTGTTTTTTCAGATGGTGTGAATGGGAGTGTTTCCTCTGAATTTTCAGCTGTGTCACTGTCTGCATCTTTTTCTTCAATAAATCATAATAAGGCTTGCATGTGTTCATTATTGTTCTCATAATTTCTGACTACTGCTAAAGTTGGCAATTGTGTTTGTTAAGTTCACAGCCTTCTTTTGTTTTACTCAGTATGAGTCTTCACATCAGAATGTCTTCCATTAGATTCCACTTGAATACCTCTTCATCACAGCAATCTGCCTCTGGATCGTTTGCAACACAGCCAGGCTCTGCATACAGCTGCATTAATTGTTCACTTGACAGCTCATCTTTAAGTGATTCCAACAACTTGATTACAACTGCCTCTTCTAAGCCAAATTATTTACCAGTGCAATGCAGAGCTGTTGCAATTCTTCATCCAATTCAAAGCCTTGAGATTAATGAACAATGTTACGGAGTAATTTTTTTTACTATTAGTTGTCTGAACAAGGTTAGCAAATATCTTTCAGGCACATTGAGGTTTACACATAGGACTTATTGCTTGATTCATCAGCTACAAAGGTGGTGTCATGGTATGCAGCAAAAGGTGTCATCAGTATATCTGGATAATTACAGAAAAATGTTCAGCTACATTATCAAACACAAGCATATTCTTGAAGCCCATATTTTTGGCCTTATAGTATGCTTTGCAATATAATCCATTTAAGCATTCAACCATTCAGTGAATACTGGGGCTGATAAGCAACCTTTCATTGTAGGTCCTCAGTAAACAAGAGAGGAAGAGATGAGAAATCCCCTCCTAACTCTAGGATTGTGAGGTTCTCACAGGAATATTTATGAAGATTCAAGTCTTCTAAGATATGACGCCATGTCTAGTAGTAAACAGTTACTGGAATTTCAGAAGAACTTGCTCACATCTTATGTTCAGAAATGATCATGCTGACATTTCAGACTTAGAGTGGTCAGGGACCCATTACCAGAAGGGACAAGGGTCTCTTTGGAGTCAAATGACCCTATGAAGAAGACAAGGTCCTTCCATCTGCCAGCCAACCACACATGCGGTACTGACACAGCAAACACTAACCCTTGGAAGGAAAAAGAATTGTGTCATGCACATGTAAAAAAACAATCAAAGTTAATATGTCCATAGTGCAGTGTGGTGTTGTGAGGTAGTCCTTGTTTCAAGCTATAGCATATCAAACATCACTGTCGAATACTGTCTAACACTAAAACACATAACACATATCATTAAAATATTACCACTGTCATTACTGGATATCAAGGGGGGGGGGCTAGTGTTTATGAAGGTTCTAATGAGATAAGCAAAGACATTTTTGAAGCTTCTTTAGATATTTGCCTCATTTTGAAGTTTATTAATGAAGTAATAAAGACTGCTTGAGGACAACTGCAAAATATTTCAAGATTTCTGACATTCTCAAGGAGGCGTTAGCAAAGAAAATTACCCAATAAAAGTGGATAACCAGTTATAAATTAATCTCATATACAACTTAAACCCATGGGCTGGGTCAGTGCAGTCCATATAGAGACTCGTTACGGGCTGGACGGTCCAGGGACTGAATCCTGGTGGGGGGGAGATTTTCCGCACCCTTCCAGATCGGCCCTGGGGCCCACCCGGCCTCCTATACAATGGGTACCGGGTCCTTCCCAGGGGTAAAGCAGCCGAGGCATGGCGTTGACCACCCACCCCCACCTAGCGCCGAGGTTAAAGAAAGAGTAGATCTATACCTCTACTCCCCTTCTGGGCCTTCATGGCCTGTTCTGGGGTGAACTTTACCTTCCCTTTACCTTAATAATTAAACCTCACAGAAGCTTATACATAAACATGGTGAATATTAGGTCTGTTTTTGGAAATGTAAAAGACAGTAAAAAAACAACACGGTAGGAGGACAATTTATTTCCACCTGTTACACAGCTACAGTGAAACCTGCTTAAGAAGTTTTCCTGCCTAAGATGTCATAATAATTTATTACCAAAATTTACCCATATGATGAAAACAGACATTGCCCTTTTAACACCCTTCCTGCTTAAAAGGATTTCTAGCCTATGAAGCACGACAAGTTCATGGCGCAACGACTTTCTGTCCATTTACTATGTCTTTAGCACCAAAATTGCAAACAATTTCCTGGAATTCTCAATCATTCAATTTTTTCCCCAACATGTGACAACAAAAAAAACCACCCAATTACACGCGGTGACAAAATAACAACTCCACGTTCATCATGGCTAATCATTTTGTTGGTTTCAACTGGGCTGCAGAGGTACCACTATGCTAATCTATGTCAATCCGTAAAAGTGTCGCAGAAAATGACATTACAAACCAACTGTTCTGCCATCTATTGTCACATGTGCATATCACACAATGTGAAAACTTCATAGCACGCATGATCTGCAAATAGCACGTGGGTAATCTACATCAACAACATGAAGACGCATGGATTTACTGGAGCGCATTGTGACTGTAACAGCTTTACTTTGTGTGTGCAAAGGTCTGTGCATGCACAGCTGTGCCTGAAAGTATTAAAAATGTCACAGTGAGGTAGAATATGTATTCTGGAATAGATGGTAAGAACAAGATCTCCATCATTCACTTGTGGCTGTAAAAATTTTTGTCTTGTGTTCAAGAATGTCAAAATTACTAAAGCAGGCAAGACTTGAATTGTGGTTTGATGGTGAAAATAGATCATGTGATGTGGAAAATATGGAATAGTTCTCTAGTAAGGTAATGGCAATTTAAATGCACAGTTACAAAATAATGTTTTCAGGCTGAACATTATAAGATGTATTCCTAATTTAATAAGCCGCATTTTTTTAATTTTTGCAAAAACTTTTAGGAGGGTTTCACTGTCCTTCCCTTTCAACCAGTAAGGGTTGTCTGCAAAAGGCTTATAGGTTTAGCCTTTATGGACACAAAGTTTGCAGATGACATTCTCTCCACCTTCTTTGCAGTCCAAGTTGCGAGTACACTTCCCACAAGCTGCAAGATTGTAGGCCTTTCCTGTGTTGACTAACTTGGTCCTAAAACAATTATCACCAGTATAATTTTCTGTACTTTTGACAGCATTTGCATGAATGGTATGATGCAATGTTTTGTTTAATCCATAACATAAACAATATCACATTTTCTCATTATTCTCGTACTGCTTAAGCATGCTGAATTACTGCTCTAATGTTACAACTTCTCTGCACTTTTACTTTGCCAATAATAGCACTGCCAGTACACTTCTGACTGTTACCACGCATATGTGACTCCACTTAAATCAATACAAAATTAAAGAAATGAATCAAAAAAGCAACTTAATAATAAGAATGTATTTATTACAGCACATTTCACAACAGCGACTGTGGGACAGATTTCACACGCACAACAGACTTGTCTCACCCATTCCAGAACTTACCAAAATGTAACACCACTGTGCATATACGTAAACTGTGTTAAACCCTGTTTGTTTGCTGGGAGAAGCCTTGCTTTTAAAATCATGTTAGTGGAAGTCATGTTCACCAGGAACTACCTGTTTTTCCCACCAGTTTACTATTCATAGGAATATTGCTAGTCAAAACTGTGTGGTAACATTCCTGTATGCACTGGGCTGGAGGGGATACACACCAGTAGGCAGCAAGGGAGGGTGTTTAGAGCTCTCATCCCCACCATTTTTGGGACTTCTTTCTGTGGCTTCAGTATAAGAGTTGCTTTATAATATGAAGACAAACACAAAGACCAAGGCACATGCTTTTAATGCTTCTTTCTTCATAGTTAGTTACTACTATACACAGTAGTCAGAAGTCACTTCATATGTTGTTGCTTCTAGTATCAAGGGACTTTTGCACCATACTGTATCTTCCAGAGTATAAACTGCATGCTGTCTGAAATGTGAATCCATTCCATAATCTCACAAAATGTTTTCCTAAAATCTTTCCCCTAATATCCGGGTACATCGTATAGTCTGCTGTGATTAAACAATACTCATTTATATTTGTTACTGTATGTATGTATGTAATGAAAAATTCTTGTAACACCAACAACCTGGTGCAGGTTTGGCTGCAATAGTAGAGCAGTGCAGTAGGCCACCTCCATCCACCCCAACCACAAATGTAGTCACGTCCTGTGCCGTGAAACTAAAACACGTAACACCCAGTTCCATGTCCACACCAGCACCTCCTACTGGTGATGGCACTGGTTTTCCTGGGCCAGTGTGCTTCATGTGTTCCACCATGATGACAAACCTAGCAATACCAAGACATTCATTGATTGTGACAGTCCAATTAAATACATATGCACCATCTGCTAACTTCTCAATCTGATAATGATAGACATACGTGGCGTGGATGAAGGATAGCAAAGCCATGGCATGTATGCCCAGAGTCAAACTTGGAACTATTTTGTTTGACACATTAGCATTTCTGATGTGCCTCCACATATTCATATTAAAACAAAACTTACTGCAAATCACAAGCAGAAAGTTTTCCTTTGCCTGTAAAACAGAGGCTCATTTGACTAAACACTTGTCAGTCTACAGTTATAAATAAAACTGTTTGTATCACAATTGCAGTATTTAATATCTATTGCTACTTACAATATATTATTTATATGAAATATGTAATTTTTCTCTAAATTAGTTTATTTTGGTAAAATTTAGTAACAACATTAATATGGCCAAAAACTGCTACCTGAAAATACTTGCAGTCCTCACTGTCTTTATGGCATTATGTGTGATGAATGATCAACTATGATTTCTGTTACCTGCATAAGGGTTAAACTCAAGACAGAAAGAAAGATGATTTAAGTACACTTTCTTCTCAATACATTTTTTCTTTAATTATGTTTGTAGTGAAAAATAAAGAATTGTTTAAATCGAACTCCGATATTCATCATATTGAAACAAGATATAATAATGACTTGCATTTGCCTTCAACACAACTGAACCTATTTCAAAAAGGAGTATATTATTCTGGAATAAAAATATATAGCCACCTTCCATTGAGTACTAAGGATCTGTCACATGACATCAAACGTTTTAAACGAGCCCTAAAAGGATTTATTCAATCGAACTCCTTCTATTCTTTAGAAGAGTATTTTAACTTAAACTGGTAAATGAATATTGCTTTGCCTTGTCACATCATATTGATGATGATGATGATGATGATGATGATGACGACGATGACAATGACGACGACGATGACGATGACGATGACGATGATGATGATGATGATGATGATGATGATGTAACATAACTCAAGAACACTCTGTATTATTACTTTTGACTTGAACTCTTAC
>Ga0209628_10001220_pt1 | contig 16355 bp, 14 predicted proteins | sample TergutCu122P4_FD_187285 | JGI IMG/M metagenome (GOLD analysis project Ga0209628, IMG submission 187285) | Cubitermes ugandensis P4 segment gut microbial communities from Kakamega Forest, Kenya - Cu122 P4 (SPAdes) (version 2) | ecosystem: Host-associated > Arthropoda: Insects > Digestive system...
ATTTACATGTCCATCTTCAGGAGTGCTTATATGTTTTATCACTGCCGCATGCGGTGTTATGCCATAGGTATTGAGGCTGTGGTCCTGCGGAGTTGGTGTGTAACCTTGCGCACTGTTTGTCCGTTAGTATTCAACTTTATTAGTATTCAGCTTTATTAAATCATAATAAAATTAGTTGCATCAAGTTGGTACTTCTTTACTCAAGTACATCTGTTTTCCTCTGTCAGTATCATGCCACCAATGCTTCATTTTCATATTTAGTCATGTGTGTTTCTGCTATTTTTAGCAACTGGTTAAGTTCTTGGATTTTAAATATAGTGTATACTGCAACTGCTTTGTGAGTGAAAACCAGGTTGTCATGAGACTGTTTTGAGTAGATGCAATATAGTTACAAGTTATTGGCAAAAATGGGTTAAGACTATGTGTAGACAGGATCCCCAGATTTGGTATTACATTGAGACCAGAAGTTCTTAACCAACCTTATTAAAGGTATGGGTCTGGCTCCTTGTGTAAAATATGTTAAATACAATGATAATGAAGCTGAATTACAATGAAATGAACCCAGAAGAAGGATATAGAACCAATGTGCCACTGAAGACATGCCATGTGAAATATTAATTTTATATGCTAGGGTACAAGCGCATGGCATCAGAAGCGTATATTGCCAGACTAGAAGTTACAAGGACTGATCATTTAATTCCAGGACTGATTTTTTTGTGAGTGAAAGAGTAGACTTAATGGCTAGTTGGTCTTGTCTCCTTCAAAGTAGTGTCCTTGTGCTTATATGCACTTATTCCAGTGTTCCTGCCACTGACAAAAGCACCTCTGGTAGTCACTTTTTGTAATAGCCGTCATTTGTCTCATCGTGTTGGCTTGAATCTCTTCAATGTCATCAAATCGGCGACCTTTCATTGTTTTCTTCAGTTGCAGGAATAAGAAGAAGTCGCAAAGAGCAAGATCAGGGAAGTAGGGAGGGTGTGGGAGGGATGGAATGTTGTGTTTTGCCAGAAATTCATTTGTGGTGACTGACCTGTGAGCAGGGGCATTGTCATGGTGCAGGATCCAATTGCCAGAATGCCACTTCTCAGGGTGATGTCTGTGCACAGTGTTGTGGAGGCATTGCAGGACTGTTTTGTAGAATTCCTTATTTACAGTCTGTCCTCTAGGGATGTACTCATGATGAACCAGCCCGTCAGTGTCGAAGAACGCAATCAACATGGTCTTGACATTGGACTTCACCTGCCGCGCTTTCTTCAGTCGAAGAGATGATGCAGTTTTCCACTGGGAGGACATTTGCTTTGTTTCCAGGTCATACCCATAAACCCAGCTTTTGTCACCAGTTATTACTGAGGACATGAAGTTGGGATCATTTTGGGCTCACTCACGGAGGTCAGTGCAAATTGACACGCGATCATCCTTCTGCTCCGCCGTCAGGAGACGGAGCACAAATTTCGCTGACACATGTTTCATTTGCAATTCTTCAGTTAGAATTTTCTGGCATGTACCAAGTGCTGTTTCAATGTCCTCTGCAACCTCTTCGATAGTCAGACATTGGTCAGTGTGAATGATTTCTCGCACACGTGCCACGATCTCCTCGTTGTGGGAGGTGTATGGCCTGCCTGGGCGGGGGTCATCTTCAAAGGATCGGCGTCCATTTTTGAAATGGGAATACCACTCAAATGTCTTCGATCGACTTAGGCAGGACTCTCCAAAAGCTGCTTGCAGCATTTTATACATTCCAGCACCAATTTTCCCCAGACAGAAACAGAAATTGATGCACACACACTGCTGAACTTTTTCCTCCATCGTGAGATGTGACACACACTGCAGGTAGACGTTCACTGAGAGGCTTCTACAGAGCAAATGCGGGGGGATACTGGCTTCTGGTTATGCAAGTACACTTGCACAGAGTTGCCACCTGTACTGCCTTGTTGCTACTTCACTGCATATTATAGCTTCCCCGAAAAAAAATTCAGTCCCCGTATATCATTAATACTCATGTTACAATAAGTAACCAGGCAATAATTATTGTATTGAATTGCCATTTTATGAACTTCAAACCCACAAGCTAAAATTCCAGTACTTTTAGCATTACAGCCCACACAGAATGGATATTATGTTTTTGCCTTTTGTGTCACACTTGAGGCTGTGGCTTGTAAATCATTTTAGTGCAGTGCAATGTTTATGTTTGATGGGAGGAAATGTCACTTCATTGTTATGTTGAGTGTAAATTTCTGTTTTTTAAACTTGTTTTATATTGTTTTGGTAAGTTAACTGTTACTGGTAGTGCTTGCACTTGATTTGAATTTAAATCCATTAAATGTCCTTTAAAAATTCAGAGAACTGTACAGTGAGCATTATAGACTGAAGTTATGGTTATTTGTTTCAGTTTGTTTTGAAATTATATTAATGTAAGCATAAGTTAATAGAAACTTTAACTATTTTTAAATTCATGCATGTAGTATTCTGTTTTTTTTTTCTATCATTCTCTTCATCCTGTCTGTCTGATGTTCTCCTTCTGTCTCCTTTTCTTTATTTTTCTTCATTTTTCCTCTTCTTCATCTTTATCTTGGATTAATATGTCTTCTGTAACTGTTTTTTTTAGAACTGCAACTGAAACCCCATCATAAACCATATGAAATTTGTCACAAGTGGCAAACCTTAGTTTCTAAATACAGTACAGCATCAGAGTCTCGCATCGAAAGGGATGAACCAATTCTCTCCTTCCAACGAAATGTCTTCTTCCCAAAGAGAGATGAGGAAAAGATAAAGTTAGTATATTGCATGAGATGTATTATTGGTACTAACTGTGTATTCTAATAGGGTATGTGTTTGTGAGTACATTTACCATAATTTTACATGGTTCTGACAATGTTCAACTGGGGAATAACTTTGAAATGCAACAGCACAACCAACAAGGTACACTTTATACAGGTGTAATTTTTGGTCATTTTGTGTGATTTGTGTTCAATAAATTTTCCTCTGCATACCATGCATAAAGGGAAGTGGAGGTGTAGCTCCTCTCATTCTTAACTTTGCGGTAGGTAGGGGGTGAGTGGTCAGTTTCATGCCTTGGCCATTTCACCCTTCAAGAAAGAGCCTCTGATTCCCATTGAATAGGAAAGTGGATAGGTCCCAGAGCCAGTGTGGACACTGCATAGTCGATAAATCTGTTCCCATGATGGGAATAAAACCCTGTTTCCTAGGAAGTCCAGCCTGTAGCCTAGTCACCATATTGACTGTGCTGTGCCAGCTCCAAAGTTAAACCTATACGTGTTGAAATGTAGTATTTGAACACACGAAAGATTTGAAGAGGTGAAATGATGTCCTATTCATATTGTTTCAGCTCAGAATTGTGAATGAGATTTCTTTTTGGTTTCACAGGGATCATAAGTTGTTGGATCTGCTTTATGAAGAAGCAAAATATAATATTCTGGAAGGTCGTTACCCGTGTGAAGTATCATACTACATCATGCTGGGAGGCATTCAAGCTCGAATTGAATTGGGTCCATATAATCCCCAAGTTCACACCATTCAGTTTTTTAGGTATTCTCAGCTGTAACTGTTTTGGGTATTTATGTGCATATATGAGAAGGCTTCATTTTGTTCAGATCGTCCTGCTGTTTTACAGCATGCAATTTGGTACTTTTAATTTTCCATAAGATATGTCTTGCATTCGTGTGATATTATGGATCTTCATTCAGTGTGGTTTCCAGTTGGTATAGTTTATGACTCACATTCTTGCAACACAAATTATTTTCAGCAGTCATTCTGTTCACTTTTTACATACTAGTTTCAACCATTCCTTTACCACTTGTAGTGAAGCTTATATTGTATATGCGGTCATTGTGTTATCTTTTCACAATCTCTGTAACTGAAAAAAATAAGAAAATGCATTCAGGTTTCTTGTTTATGAACTTTAAAGGAAGAGACTCACCTGGAAGACCTAGGTGCTGTTGGAAAGGTAATATTAAAATGGACAACTTGTAATTGTGAACTAGGTTAATGTGGCTGAGGACAGGAAGCATTGTCAGGCTTTTTTGAACATAATAATGAACAAAAGTGGGGAATTTCTTGACAAGCTGAACCACCATCAGCTTCTCAAGAAAGACTGGTTTGTGAATTTAGGGCCTATGACATGTTTGTATGACTTTGTGGATTGCTTATAATCACTGTTTGTGTTCCCCTTATGGATCATAAGTTTGAAGGGGCAAGTTTTGGATTCCATGATAACTGGAGCATCTAACATTAAGAACTGCACATTTTATTGCATGCCCTTTCACCTTCTGTGACACAACCCATACAAATATGCATTCAGCTTCTGTGTTTTCATACTGGGCAGTTATGTAATTATGTTTCTTCTATATGTAGGTTTTTAAAGTTAATCATTGTTTCCTGTTGTGGATGAAACTTCTGTATTTCCCTTGACAACAACAAACTGCCAAAGCATTTTGAGATCTTCAGTTTTAAAGAAGGGTTTGTAATAACTGCATAAGTAGTTAATTATTTCAGTTCTTTCTTATGAGAGCACATGTACTCTGTCAGATAGTAGTCACGCTAAAAAGGGGAAATGTCTGCAGGTGCAACACTTTTGACACCTTTACCCTCTTATTGTCCCTAGTATTGCTGTTGTTCCTCCTATTAACCCTTAGACGACTAACGTTATATATATATCACGTACCGCACAGCTAACCTCCAGACGTTGCATTTTGTATATTTATTCAACAAATATACGTACTGAATATTTTAAACATGCTGCACATTCTCCGTGCTTTTCTCTTCAAAGTGCCGTTTGTTTCATAATGCTACGATTTTTGGTTTATGTATTATTCACATTTTACATACAGGGTGTGCTAGAATTTTTAAATAAATTCGGTGGGCTTCTTCTTTTTATTCTTCTATAGTGCTTTGAGTCTGTTTTGGGCCATGGCCTCCCTATTGCTGGAGTTGCAAGACAGTAGAGTTTTAAGACATGAGGATGTTAGCCTTATGCCCAACCCTCAATATAGAGGGCCAAGGTGTCTCTCTTTGCCCTGGCCTCTCATTGAAAATCTAACACAGGTGGCCTACCAGCAGCTAAGCTGCTACCAGCATAGTTTTCAAATACACTGCTGCACCTTACCCAACTAAACATGCTCTTGACAAGTTGGAGATAGTGTCAAGCCATTCCTGTTATTTCTATAAACTTTCTGCCCAGTCTTAATCCAATCTCTACTTAATTTTGCACATGGGATGGTATGTTATCATCACATTGTCAACCATTTCTTGCACCTGTCAGGCTTTGCTTTGTTTAATGTACTTAACTTGTAAACATCAAGATATTGTTCTTCTTGAACTTCTGTCATAAGCAGGGACATGTCATGTTTTCTGCATTTACATTGTTAAGGGTGATATATACTATTGCTTGTACTTGTCATGTAAAAGTGAGATGTTTAGATTGTCAGTTGTTTTATAGGCCTGAGTTTACACCTTACAGAGAACAGTCTGTCTCCATTATAAAGACCAGTCACATCAACATATGCATTAGTTATTTGTGTAAAGTGTCTGTTGTTTTTGTCTAATTGTATATAAAGTTGAAATATTTCAACAAGTTCTAGTACAAGTCCCAGATATGAAATTGCACAAAAATCTCTCTGGTGGGAGTCATGTTTCCTACTGACAGATGGAAGAACAGATGGATGGGCAGTCATTATGAGGCTAGGATACACTGTGCTCTGCAAACATAACTGAAAATAATTTTCCTATTGCAGTTCTAATTCTGCTATGGCAGGAGAAAAATCCTGCCTTCTTTAGGGAAAGATGAATGTGATGGGACATGAGACAGACACTTTCATCAGTTCAGAGCTTCTTGCCCGAAATAAATTGTTAGGTTCTTATCACTCTCATGTTTAAGCATATTGGTGGAAGATTGATGTAAAATAGCTAATACTTTGAATATGTGTGAAAATTAACGTAAGACAGATTTCAGATATTCTGCTGACTTTGTGCAGAGAGCAACAGAATAAATTTCTGCCAGTGCATGTGAGTCGTAGTACCTGGTCATGGCTTCGTATCAGTGGGAAGAATTCACCTGAAGTACGACTCTTGGAAGAGTTTAAAAGGATACCTACCAGCATGCCAGTTAGAAAACTAGTGCGCAGGTACCTGGAATGCTGCTGGCGTCTGCCTTACTATGGGTGAGTTGAGTTTCTACACATTTGGGGCCCTGATTGTTATCTTTTAATGTGCCCCTTTATTGTTAATTTGAAAATGGAGTATTAAATTCTTGCCTGTAATTGAATTTACGATGAATATTACAGTTATTGGTATATGAGGTAGAGGTAGATAAGAAGCTATTCAAATATTTAGTTTAGTTTATTTGGTCCAAATATCATACATATGACAGTAAACTTGTCATTTGCTAACAATATACTTTAATTAAATACAAATTAGTTTTCCTATGGTAACTTAAAATTATATTCTACCAAATGATTTCAGAAACCTATATATTTATAATATATTATAAACTTAAAATGTAAGATAATTAAAATATTAAAAGTAACATAGTTACAAAGATACAGATTCTTCCACTGAGTAAAAGGTATGCGGAAGAAGAAATGATTTCACCTCTTTCTTAAAGGCCTTATAACTATCTATTTCTTTTATGTAACCGGGAAGTTTGTTATATACATAAGTCCCCATGTTTATTAAACTTTTTTTTATACATTTCAATATTGTAAGATTTGATGTGGATATCCGTCTGCTTTTGTGTATTATAAGTATGAACACTGGAATTTAGCTCCACAGACTGGCGGTATTTTCCTATAAAACAGATCACTTCCAATATATATAACAAAGCCAGAGTGAGAAGTGTGAAGCATGACAGTGCTTTACTGGCATGGAAATTTTCACTTCCTGTTGCACACACTGACAGACAGACAGACAGATGTTATTTTCTGTAATGATTGGAATAGAATACCTTTATATTTACAGATTTCAATTAGATGTTTATAAACTTTTAAGACAATATGAAATGAGGTGTTTTAATATGAACAATTAGAACTTTGTAGGTAGGTTAAATATCTTATGCATGATATACAGGAGGATATATCAGTCAACAGCTGCTTTAACTTTTCTTTGTGATGTACTTCAAAGGAGGGAAGTTGTGACATTAATACCTGTAATAAATGTAGAATTTACCAGCAAATTGTCAGCTTGAAACCAATAAAATTTTTATAATTAATAGTCATTTCCAATGAATAGATCCAAAATGTGCTTAAAATCAAGAGTGACAGTGTCAGAACACCATTTCTCATAACTAGAAAACGGGTTTTTGTGTAAATTATTACTGCAGATTAGCAATTATATCTAAAGAGTGCAACTGCTGTTTTATTGAGTGAGATACCTGAATTGCATCTTTTGCTTTCAAGTAATGATAGGAGAGATGATAAGCAGAGAATGTTGTTGAACATGAGTAGGTTTAAATGCTGGGTGTGTATGAAAACAGACTGTGTGGACATGCCCTTTATTTGGTTAATTTGAATGTTTGTGGCTGTCATCTTCTTTCATACATAATTAGTGTTGATTTCAGTAATAATTTAAGAAGTTTTAATTTTCTTTTAATTTACCACACACAAAGTACTTTGATGTAGGAGGGATGCAGTCACATAGAAATTTCATGATGTGTGAACTTCCCATTGTGGTGTTCCATTCAGAAATGTGGTAAGGAGACACCTTGGGAACTGGCTACATGAAATCCTGATCAGGAACTGAAATCGATTTTTTGGACTGGAGACAGATGGGACTCAGGATTGTGTCCACTGATAGGTCTTTGTGTTTGCCATTGTTGACTCTCTGTGTTATATTAAGGGAGTTAGCGTATTGCAGACTTTATATTGTTCACTATTTTCGTAAGTGTTTTGCAGGAACATAAAAAGGTAAAGTTGTATCTGTGCCTTATTAAACACAACACAACGTAGTGTAAGATTTTGTAAAGTTGATCTTCAAATGTTGTATGTATTGTTATTTTAAGTGGGGCATTCTTCCACGGACAAGTCGAACAACCAGTGCGTGGTCTGACTTCCTGGATCACATATCAGGATATTCCTGTGTTGGTAGCAATCAATGCCCAAGGAGTATATATTATTGATGACATTCAATGTGTAAGTCAGTTCTGTCTTAAGAATTGTATCTTTTTCGAATACCTTGTTCTTATTACATCCCATTACAGTTTGTGAAACCTTCTTTATATTGTCAGTTGTCTTACTAATAATGACAACAAAGTACATACATGCATACATACTTTTAGAGTTGGTTCTATTGAAAGTCAAAAGTATATTTGCCCTTGTGATCATTGAACCGTTTGTTTATTACTGTAATGAAGATGATTCCATTCAGTTTAAATCTTTTTAATTCTTCTGTAGGTCAGCAGTAACTATGTATACCATCTGTGTAGATGTTATAAACCCAGTATAACTTTATGGGATGTGAACATTAAACAAATGGCTCTTGTATTCATTTTAGACTCTTGTACTGGGACTGAAATATGAAGAATTATCATGGGATTTTGCAAAACCATCTCAAGAGGATAATCCTGATTGCTTGCCATGCCTTTTTCTACAGTTCATGGTGCTTGAGAATGGTACAAGAGTATCAAAGATTCTTCAGGTATTTTCAAGACAGGTATGGTTTTCTGAAAGATTTTTTGTTTGTTGAGGTTTAGATGTGGCATTATATTAATACAGTTATGTTACAGTTTATGCATCTTTAATGAACCTGCATTTACTGTGTGGGATTTATGTATTTAACCCTCAGTGCCAGCGTGATGCTCAAAATGCCAGGTGTCAACTAATGCTGATGGTAAATTCTAGCTGCTCATATGCAGCCCTTTAAATTTCAGTTGGCTGCAGATCATCCTGGACATTTAATTCTGGTGCCAAAGGCTTAACAATGAGCTATAAAAATCACTTTAACATCCATGCATCTTTTGTGTGATCTGAGTGATTGTTTTTATGAATCTGGACACTTTTGAGAAGTTTAATCTTAGTCTAATTGAAGAGAATATCCCTGACTGTGAGAGAAATTCTGAGAGTTTGAGAGGGTTTCTCTTTCTTTCCCCCAAAGGGATGTGTGTTGTTGATAATTCACTGTCATGCCTGGTTCATCTAGACTGAAGCAGAGGAGCAAAGGAAGGTGGCTTCAGGTGCTCTAGCAAGTGATGTGATCATGGTCTTGCTGGTAAATCAGCATATCTTGGCAAAAGTATCTATTTCTTCTTCTGTGCTAAACGTATTGCTTACATTCCTTCCATCATGCATTTTAGTATGACCACTCAGAGAATGTTACTTTCCTGATAAATCGGTTTTTTTTACATCGTTTATAAAATTACTAGTTTTGGTTTTCCTCTGTGTGATTTTGGATTCTCAACCCTTGACGATGGGACTGATAAGTTGTCCTGAAAAACAGTAAGAAATTACCACTACTCGCGGCAAAATAACCCAGAAGAGTGCAGTTCTCTTGGTTTTCCTTTGCTTGGGTAATCTAAACAAGTAAAAAAATTATCCATCATGAAGGTTGCTGTCTTCTAGGATGCGTTGCCAAGTTGTATGGTAGATCTCTGCTGATGTTTCTGAGGCAACAGGATTGGAAACATTGATCACCACTACCACACTACTTAGTGTCACACACCTGATGACAGCTATCTTCATGGTGGCTGCCATGAGGACCTGAAATCTCACATAATCCTCCATTTATCCAGGACAGAAATAAAACAGCCTAGATGTACTACATGCTAACTTAAAACACATTGATCTTTAACATTGTCACAACAGTGTAATGGGGAACTTCTCAGATATGATGCTGCATTGCTGGATACTTGGTTTCTAACATTTGAAGGTACATGTCACCTGATTATCAAGGGTTAAAGCCCCATGAAGAATCTGTTTGAACCCTTGAAGGTGAAAGTATATGAAAATCCTTAAAATGTGCATCTTTCTCAGTGCTGAAAATAACAGTGTGTTGTGTATCTGACATCCTATATTTATTACTTCTATTCATCATCTTGGCTTTTTTTAAAAGTTTGGAGGTTACAGACTCCATGGTACTCACTGGGGATTGTTGCAACTTGAAATAAAACAGAGTCAATCACTTGGGTTCTAAAGGCAGTTCCTTCATTCCCAGCTTACAACAAGAAGTAGTGTATGTGTATAACATAAATTTAAGATGTTCTAAAAGTGTGATTTACTATACTCTGACTACTTTATAGTAACAGGATCCCTCTATAAAATTGGGAAATCCTCAAAACTTCTACTGAATGTGATTGAGTAATCAGTATTGTGTCATTGGTTTTGCTTCAGGCTGTAATGATGGATACACTGATATCTGTGTTTGTGGAAGAAATGAAACAGAAAACAGCTGCCTATACTGAAGAGACAGACCGGCCAGCGTATGACACATCAACAGACAGTGATGGTAAGAAATTAACTATTGTGAAATATAATTTCGTTACTTAGATGTACAATGAAGAATAGTTAAAAAGAATAACATAACAGCTGTTTCTTTATCTGCAGATATACAAATGCCACTGACAATGGTAAATCGCCAAGAGCCACCACAGCCTTGTCCCAGTAATAAGCTGAGTAAACTAACACTTGCTACATTCGATGAAGATGGTATGTCATACATTGTTGTTTCTATATGGCTTGTTGCTTTCATGAAGAATAGAAAGCATATGAGTTGTTGTTGAAATTAGTTGTGTAGAGGGACTGAACATCATATTCTCAAAACTGTAGATTGTCTGAATGTAATTCTTTTGTCATTTTTACCCTTATATTTTTGTGCATGTGAAATTTGAAGAAAATTGTTTTGGATGTCTCTGTACTTTAGATTTCCTCTAAAATTTGGTGCAGAATGACAGATTCTGCCCCATTCACATAACTGTTCATTCCCAGAAATTATAATGTATTTTCAAGTTAAACTCTACAGCACTGAACAAAGTTTGGAGGATCAGTGGAATGATACTGCTAGAGAAAAACAGAAGTACTCGGAGAAAAAGTGGTACCACTGACACTGTCCATCAAAAATCCCACATGGACTGGTCTGGAATCAGTCCTGGTCTTGCATGATGAGAGGACATTAACCAACCACCTGAGCCATGGCATGGGCAAAATCATGTTCTAGAATTTCTGTTCTTTTCTGTCACCAGATCGCACAAGATGCAGGTGAAACTAATTTGCAGTCAGTGTACTCTCATGGGAAAAAGAAGTGGTACTGAATTACTGTAATTTTCACGAACTTCCCATAAGGATTAGGGAAAAATTATTTCTGCACTGGTACCACTGATTTGAATTTGATTCATTTGGTTGCTTGAAATGTGTAGATAATGGAAAGTCACTTGATCAGTTTGATGGATAATATTTCTGAAGGTGAAAATAAGATTCATTTTTTTAAGCAGTGACTAATTTTGAATCATCTACCACCAAATGTTTCAGTCATGTACAATGTTCTTTGAACACACAACATCAGTATGTGTGTATGTGTACATTGCTCATATATACAGGTATGTGGTCAAAGAATATTGTGACTTAAACATGTAGTAGTGAATAATTTTATGGTATGTCATACAAATATTTTATTTCCTGTTTGAATCATCTATATACAGTACAGTTATGTATAACAGAGAGTATGCACTAGATGAGGTGCCATCGTATATGGTTACAACCTTTTGTCTATCTTGAATTGTGGGTAGTTTTGATTAGAGAAATGTACAAATAACAGGATGAAAAACATCAAGTAAACTTGATTTTTCTCATTTAAAACAGTAGAATTTATACCATTACACCAAAGAATACAAGAATATCATTTCATATTTTCATTTTAGACAGAACATGCCAAAAATGCCAAGGTTCATGGTTGTGGAATTCATGTGTAACTGAATATGCATGAAGTGTTTTTCCTTTGCAATGGCAAAGAGTGAATTTGATTCAGTAGGTAGACCAGCTGTACAAAACCAGTTTGACACCTCATTTTATAACTGTGTTGTCCATCGGCATCTGCCATAAAGGACAGACTTTTATGTGTGTTAGAGAAACATGAAGATTCAATTAATGACTATGTGCCTGATTCCTTATTTTACTTGTGGTTTGCATGGTAGAATGATGGTATTTCATTACTAAGGTAAAGTGCATGTAAAAATTTACTGCATGGACTGTCTGAATATTAAGAACTCTTCTGCAACATTAGCTTTCTTTCATATGATTTTCTTGTTAAGTGAGTTCTCTTACTAAATCTTTGAATGTTCTGCTGAAATTATACCGAGAAGCAAATGCTGTATAACTAGTAAAAGTTGTGGTGTCTGACATCTCCAGGACCAACAGTTGCCAGATATTCTTTGGATATTATACTTGCATATAATGCATATCCTAGTGTAGCTAGTAATCTCATGCACAGTCCTAACCATTTCATTTGTCACTTGATATCCTGTCCTGTTGTGCTTGCTGCACTTTTCATGCCTACTTACATGACATGGTGTATCTACATATAATCTAAAAACACAAACAAGACACAAATAGTTAATAGACAGACTCTTGGAATCAGTACTGGTTGCTGCAAGTTGATCGAATAGTGAAATTTAATGGGCCTCTTAGTCACTTTCCAGTTAATAAAGCCCTCTGGATCATCCAGTAGCAGATATTGCAGCTTTTGTTGTATTGTTATTCTACATATGAACTTGAAGCACTTTCATATTCAGTGAAACTTGACTATAATGGAACTGCTAGGGACTGGATTTTTTTCTGTTGCACTGAGGTTCCCTTTAATACAGGTTCTTAAAAATATTTAAAATATTTTTTTTTGTTGTTACAGATACTTACCCTACAGAGTTCTTAATGTTGTGTCAAAGGCTGACACTGTTTTAGCTGCATTATACACATTGTTCCTTATTTCCAGTAGTGCAGTAAGGTTTACTGCATGTAAGTGTTTGGCTCAGAAGCTTGGTTTTCAATCAGTATTCTCACTCTGCAAATTATATTAGATAGTTTAGAATTATTTTGAGTTAGTGAACATTCCTGAAGTTCTGTGATGTTTTTATGAGCATCAACATATGATTTCAGTTTGCACTCCTCAAGTTGTTTCTGGAAAGTGTCTTCTTCCTCCTGTTTGTTCCTTATCGTTCTCTTTCTTACTTTGCTGGTGATTCTCAAGGAACTCATTGATTTCCTTTGGAGCAGCTCTTGCTTCATCTTCATTATCAGTGTTAACATAACCTTCTCCTCAGTATTTTCATATGTATCTGATTGAGTGTCTCCTGGAGTTCATGGATTTGCTTTCATTTCTTTCTTCATCATTGATGTAATCAGCAGAAAATCTTGCTTTCTGAGAGCTATTCTGTAGTGTTGGTGGAAACTTGCTTTTTAACTTCTGGTTTTCAAATTACTGCATCAAGGATTGATATGGGCTTCGCAAGTCCATTGGCAGAAGATATGGCGTCCATCTCGGCTGGCAGTGATTGCATGTGGAGTTTACACTTTACACTTCATAACTCCTTGGTCCAGGGGTTGAGATCCATTTGTGGTGTTTGGTGGGAATCACACAAGCTGTACATTAGACAGTTGAATATGAGGATGGCAGGTTGTGTTGTATGAAGAGAAGAGAATGTGATGGATCTGGTGTTTCATCTTCACACTGAATACTCTTAGCCAGTCGGCCATGGTATAGGATGTCATCCAGACCCTTTTGTTAGACCCTAAATCAACAAAACGTTTCTTTGTGTCATTGTTCTTAAAACATGCTGTAGCAGCTTTCACAATACCCAGAGGTTTTTCAATCTTTGCAGTCATAACATCACAGAGGAAACCTGTCAGAATATCAGAATATCTTCCAGCTCCTAAATACACAGTCTTATTATGCAGTGCATAAAAAGTAATTCTGTTTCACCACCATTTGCAATGTCCTTAGTTGTATCCATCTATCAATGGTAGCTAGGCAACTCATTATGTTTACAGTTTCTTCACAAACATTTCCAGCTCCATCACAGACTTTGTGAAACACAATTTGATGTGTTTTTCTTAAATTTGCTAACCACCCATTAGATGTACTAAAGTAAATATTCCCCTCTTTTTTGACATTTATTTTGTATGTTCCTTCACCATTGTTCCAGATATTGGAAGCATTCTGGCTCTTGTGCTGAAAAATGACTCCCACACAATTTCTGAAATCTGCAATCTTTGTACATGAGGATGTCACTACAAGTGGCAGTTCTTTCTGTCACAGGTTTTATATGTTAAGATCCCTAAAGTGTTTTGCAGCAGCTGTTGTCACGTGCAGTGGTTCAGGCTTTAAAAACCTGCATAATATGCAGTTACTTATTTTGAAAACAAGTTAACTGAACCTAAGATAAGTTTTTCTTGCCCAAATAAAAACAGCATATCCCTGCATCTGGTCATGTATCAGTGGTAGGAATTGGGTAAGTCATAGTTTATAACCTGCCACAAGTCTGAGGTCAATCATGTATTTTTCATCCCTCTCCATTCTGCTAAACAGATAGCATAACATCATAAAAACTTGATGGATATCCATACTCCAGGTGAGTTTATTAGAAAAGTCTGTTATGTCTCCAGAACTGGTATTTACAAAAGAACCAAACCAATCAATTTCACTTATCTTAGTTGATATGCCACACAAGATATTAGTTGTAGTGTTCACATGTGCACAGAATTCAGTTGTTATTTGTCATCTGGCAGTCCTGGTAACCATCCTTATTTCTTATTTTTGGTGTTTCTGTTTTGTTTTTGCAGATACAGACTGTGTTTAACTGCTAGTGCATGAACAACTGGCTCACTGTCCACTGTGTAGATGTATTTGCACATTATGATTTGAAGCACAGAGTTCTATATATGTATGTATGTATGTATGTTTGCATGTGTGTATGTAATTGCATCTGAACATGTTTGTTTTATTTGACTTCAGTTAGTACTTATGATTTGTAAAGTGTAGTTTACTTTATAATGTTTTGTTTTCCATTTCATAAACCGTGCGAAGTTCAGAAACATTACAGAGATTTAGTTTTCCCATATTTGTCATGCATTTTGTCAGCAATTTTTAGACACATCTGCATATTCACAAACATTGCGTATTAGCTTTGTCATATCCATCTATCCATCCGTCTGCCCACCTGTATCAGCACATATCCCACTGGACCAATTTCTGTGAAATTTGTTATTGGGGACTTCTATGAAAATCTGTCAAGAAAATCCAAATTAGGTTAAAACTGGGCACTACATGAAGACCTGAATATGTGAATTTTATGTTTTCCATCCCGAAGTGTTAGTAAAGCAATATAGGGACTAAATGTAACAGTCTAACACAACAGTTTATTCGTATATCTACAACTATAGATACATGGGCTACATGTTTCGACTCTATCGAGTCTTTGAGGGCCTGAAGATGACTTGATAGAGTCGAAACATGTAGCCCATGTATATATAGTTGTAGATATACGAATAAACTGTTGTGTTAGACTGTTACATTTAGTCCCTATATTACCTGAATATGTGTTATTGTCACTGGCGATATTAATTCACTATTGAAGCACTATCTTTGAGCGAAATGGCATCAGACTGTTAGGATAGCAGAGGAGGTATAACTGTCACACAAACCTGCCTAAATGTTATGTGATACGTACATCACTTATCTTGTTATCCATTCAAAGGGGCATGCAGAGTTGTTCACAGTAGTATTTTGGGTTTGAAGCTCTTCTTTTTCTGGACATACTGATTTTGTAGGCATCCTAAAGTGTTCCTCCAGTTTCAAAATTTATATAGTAAGGGGACTGTGTTTGATGTCTGTGGAAGGCCTGGATAACAAAGGAACTGAAGAATGAGTGCTTGTCAGCCACTTGGAATAGGAGGCCTGGTACAGTAAAAAGTAAAGTTCCTTTCTACAGCCCGATGGCATATAGGAGAATCAGAGGTATACCTCCACTCACTCTTAGCTGCAGCACTAGATGGAGGTGAGTAGTCAACTTTGCACACAGCCACTTTATGCACAGGGAAAGAAATGTGTTATCAGATGAACAAGAAGCTGGGTAGGATCCCGAGCTGGTCTGGACATTGTGGAGTAGAGAAAAACATTTCTTGCACCTGCCAGAAATTGAACCCTGTATCGGGTAGCGTGCTGGCCTTTAGTACCCAAATTCGCGGGTTCAAACCCAGCCGAAGCCGTCGTATTTTTAAGGGCGAAAAAATCCTCAGCACGCCTTCCTTCGGAGGGGAAGTAAAGCTGTCGGTCCCATGTCATAGATTTGCGGCATGTAAAAGATCCCTAAATGGCGTGGAAGTCGTCATTTCGGCAAAATTACCAGACAACATTCTCGCCCACAG
>Ga0209628_10001221_pt1 | contig 16355 bp, 13 predicted proteins | sample TergutCu122P4_FD_187285 | JGI IMG/M metagenome (GOLD analysis project Ga0209628, IMG submission 187285) | Cubitermes ugandensis P4 segment gut microbial communities from Kakamega Forest, Kenya - Cu122 P4 (SPAdes) (version 2) | ecosystem: Host-associated > Arthropoda: Insects > Digestive system...
ATGCTGTCTTGCATGTCGTGGCACTGGAATCAAAATTCAAGACAGCATATGTCAATATAAGAACAATACCAACCAATATGCTCTCACTATGCCAATACCAAAATCCATACAGAACACTGTTATGAATGACAAAAATCCCATTACAACCCAAAAAACAGTGAAGAATTAAGATCTTCATGGACGCCTATGCACCAAATATTTGACAGCTTTTCCTTGTGATTTGTAATGGTATAAAACATGCACTACCATAGTAAAAGCTTTATGTTACAATTTCAAATCCATTCATTCTGCAGTCTGTATTAGGACAGGTCCACAGCCTCTACCAAAGCAAGTTTTTCACAAAGTCCAGTCTAGTGTTTCCTCTTTCAATTGACAGAATCGTCTGTTTCCTTATAGTCATCCAGTAGCTGCATACTGCTTCGTCTTTCTATCACTTCTATCCTTCCCTATATCTACCCTTCAAAAACATGTTTTAGAAAGCAGTTCCTATGCAAGATATAGCCAATCCAGGTAGCCTGCCTTCTTGTTATTGTTTGTAGAATATTCCTCTCCTTGATTCTATGTAACACTTCTTCTTTTCTCACATGATAAGTCTAAGTGATCCTCTCCATCCTTCTCCAGCACCACATTTCAAAACTTCCCAGGTATTTATGATCTTCTTGCTGTAGTGCCCAAGTTTCAGCACTATATAAAGCTATACTCCAAATGTACCACTTTACCAGTTTCTTCCATAAAATTAAGTCCAAATTGCTGGTGAAAATTCTTCTTATTGTTGAATGCTATTTTTCCCATGGGAATCCAGGTTTTAATTTCCCATGTACCCCTTTCGTCATTTGTTATCATGTTACCCAAACAGTTGAAATATTCCACATTCTCCAGCTGTTTTTGATCTATCATAATCTATATTGGGGATGGCTGGCCTGCAATTCTCATCACTAATTTTTCCCACATTCATTTCCATTCCAAAGCATCTTCCAATTTAAATTAGTCTTTCGATTATGCCCTAGAGCACTATTTATTCCTTAGCCAGTAGCACAAGGTCGCCTGCATACCCCACAGTATAAATTATTTGTCCTCCTATTGTGAAGTCTCCTCTTCAAGAGCTTCCTGGGTTAGGTGTTCACTGTACAAGTTGAACAGAACTGGTGACAAACAGCATCCTTGTCTCACTCTTCTCCCAGTCTTCAAGCTTCTTGGCTCCCCTTTGTCTAGTTGTAATTTAACTCTCTGATCCATGTAAAAATTGCTAATCAGTCTTTGTTTGTAACAGTAGATACTAGTTTCCTGTAGGATCTACATTAATTTGGTCCAGTTTACATGGTCAAATGCCTTCTGCTGTTAAAGAAGCAAGCACAGAATTCCTTATCATGTCCAAAGTCTGTTCTGATATTATTCTCAGCATCCAAATTGCATCCTTATTGCCTTTCCCTCTTCTAAATCCAAACTGATCTTAACCAAGCATATCCTCAATTTTCCTTTCAATCCTTCTCAGTATCCTAATGACAATTTTTGCTGTATGTGTGATGAGGCTGACTGTGTGATGGTCACTGCATTTTGTAGCTTTTGGCTTCCTCTTTAAGGCAACAACTGTAACTTCAATGAAACCACTGTGACCCTCTCCAGTTACATATATGGTGATGATCAGTTTTGTCAATAGCCTATGACAATCTTCTTACAACAGGTTGAGTACAACTTCAGGTATATCATAATTTCCTTGCTAGCTATTTCCACATCACTTTGCAAAATATAAGATGCTTTCTCATCTACATCTATTTCCTCTTCAGGCTCAGCTTCTAGGTTTTTTCTGGTCAATTAAATCAATTGTAGAACTCTATATTATATTTCCCCCTAATTTTCAGTACCTGTCTCTAATCTACTCTCATATTCCCTTGACAGTCTTGGATGCCAATGTTTTGAAACACTTGGTTTTCTTTTCAACCTAGTTACTTTGTCTTCAAGTACCTTACGTCATAACATCTTGCTCTTTGAAATTCAATGATATTGTCACATATGTTCTTAAGATATTCCTTCTTGGCTCTGTCTTTAGCTCTTTCCAGTTCATTCCTCAGTCTTCTGTAGGCCTTTCTTCCTTCTTAATTGAAAAATGTTTTCCACATTACAAAAGAACAGAAATCTCACATATTCACCTTCTAAACTTCTGAGGCAGAAAATTTCCTTATCTGCAAAAAAATACATGTTCTCTTAATATGGTCTGTGTTCAGTGCATTTAAATATTCCTAATGCCTTATCATTCCCTCATCTTTCATAAAATATATTTTTGAGAAGCATCTCTTCTTCACAAACTAAACATGGCATAGTCAGATAAATCGTGAAAGTAACACAACAATGAGAAATGTTTGTCAAATGAAACTCCTTTCACTAAATCTGTGACTCCCAAAGAAATTCTTGCATTGTTCTGCTACACTTTTCTGATTTAATTCATCACAGGGTCATGGAAAATCAGTGATAACATACAAGGATTACTGTACTTAAATTCCTCAAAATATAAGAAAAGCTGGTATTTTCAATTTCATATTCTCTTTTTTTTTATACTGTTCATTCAGTGCATTACGGACAACTAATTCATGACACTAAACCAATAAATGCATGAATTTGTTCCTTAGATATCTACATTACACTGAATGTTCCTACATGTTTTGGTCCACAAGGGACCATCATCAGGGAATCAAAGCAAAGTAATACAGCATAAAACTAAATTAGTCACTTTTATACAAAGCTGACATGGTGTGAAACACTCAAATGGTTAAAATGTAGACATTTCTTTGTACAGCAATGGTATAAATTTGATGGACCTTGATAACCAGTATCTTGGAAGCAGCCTACGTACTTAACCAGTCAGCACAGTACTTGTGCATTTTGTTGGTTTAGTGTCGTGAATTAGTTTTTTTTAATATTGTCTACATATTAGTCCTAATGTAGGACAGAGGACCTCTAAACCTGACAGGCACCTATGCTCATGCCAAGTATACCTACTGGGTAAAGAAGCACCGCCAACAGAAGGATGCAACAGAGTCTTTTTTGGGTGACGAACTGTATCAGTACGAAATAAATTTACAATGTTTAAAAGATTAAAACACTGAAAATTCATTCCATACTGACAATACTTCACCAAATTACTTGATATACAGGCTTCATATCTAACACTGAGAGGAGGAAGTTTCTATAATAGGAATGGGTAAAAAAATAATATCTAAGCATCTGTAGCAACACAAAAAATTTAAAAAAATCCATTTTCCCACTCAGTGTTCTAAGTGGAAATTTACAGGAAACTATCTCAAGCATGTGACACACTCGATCATTACTGTCTCATGAGACAACTCAGATTAATCCATGTCATGTCTCCGTGAAAATATGGACAGTACTCTTGCTTTCAGTAGTTCCTTAAAAGCTAGAAAGATGACAGGGCACATCATTCAACATGCAATGCTTCACTTGCTACTTTTCCCACTGAAGTGGTCATCAGTCTGTTAACCAAGGAACTTTACTGCTGCCCTCATACACTGAATGCAGAAGCAAGTCTTATATGATCATCACTTCTTATTAGTTACAAATGTTATTACTTAACAGAACACATCCCACTGTGTTATACTGGAGCATGGTCAGCAACACACAAAATGAACAAAAATTGTTAAATATCTATGGCAGAAATGCAAGAAGTATGATGAAAGACTTTCCTTTCCTCTCCATCAGAGGATACGGATCAATAAACTTGTATAGCTATATTTCACCAATGTCATGTATATACAAACATATCTCTCAGTCCATGGACAGACACATAAGAAGTAAAAGACAGAAGGTTTTTTCCTTTCCTTTTTCATACATGACATATCAAAGGATACAGATCAACAGTTCATTGTCATATTTATACCATATGTTTTGTGTGTGTGTGTGTGTGTGTATGTGTGTAAATATATATATATTTTGTGAGTCTGCAAGAATAAAATAAATATTGCTTCAGACTTCAAATTAATATAAGAACAAAATACTTTAGGATGTTAGTAACATTGAAATTATATTTAAATAAATCACGCACGATTCTTTATCTCCTATTCTGTTAATATCATATATTTTTATTCATACAGCAACATATAAGATAAACAAACCGATGAGAACAGTTGTACCATATCCAGTGTGTTTACATCTTCATCTCACACCCAGCAAACCAATATTGTGTCCACAGTCAACCATCAGCAGATATTGTAATGATAAATATGATGTGGGATCCCACAAAACAAAACGAAACAAAACAAAACAAAAACCATGAACATGTCACATGTTTGATATGTAATTATGTTATACCTGCTATTTACTCTTTATAGATATGATGTGGTTCAATGCCAAACATGTAGCCAGTCAAGAAAACGAATATAAGTTGTGTTTTGACTATGATTTATTCTTTTCCTTTAAATTTTATTACATTCTTTCTGTAAAACTTTAAAGTTATTCTTTGTCAGGTTCAGAGATTCTTCTATTACTTATACTTACTTACTCACTTACTCCATGGAGCAGAGTCCTTCTTAAGAAGCTAACCGATTCTCTGCTAGTCAAGAAATTCCCAGCATTTTGTGGAAACAGAAGGTTCATTACCGCATTTACAAATGCCCTCCACCTGTCCCTGTCCTCAGCCGGATCAATTCAGTCCATGCCCCCCATCCCACTTCCTGAAGATCCGCCCCCCCATCCCACTTCCTGAAGATACATCTTAACATTATCTTCCCATCTATGCCTGGGTCTTCCAGATGGTCTCTTTCCCTAAGGTTTCCCCACCAAAAACCGGTATATGCCTCTCCTCTTGCCCATACGAGCTACATGTCCCACCCATCTCATTCTTCTCTATTTGATCACCTAAAAAATATTGAGTGATGAATACTGATAATTAAGCTCCTCATTATGTAGTCTTCTCCTCTCCCCTGTTACCTGGTCCCTCCTAGGCCCAAATATTCTCCTCAGCACACTATTCTCACACACCCTCAGTCTACGAACCTCCCTCAATGTAAGTGACCAAGTTTCACACCCATAAAAAACAAAAGGCAAAATTATAGTTCTGTATATCTTAATCTTTATATTTTGGACAGCAAACTGAAGACAAAAGACTCTGTACTGAATGATAGGTGGCATTCCCTGACTGCAGTCTGCTCTTAATTTCTTCCTGAATAGAATTTTGATTTGTTATGGTTGTTCTTAAATATCTAACCAGTCCTACTCTTTCAAAGGAACTATTATCAACCACTACACTGTGACTTTTTCTTGCATTCTGGTATTGAGACATGACCACGTACTTAGGGCATCCAGTCCTTGACAGTCGAGCCATGGGTTTCATCAACATTTAGTCCTAGTCAAGTCTCATTACTAGTAACTACTAAAGCTTCTATGTTTTTCTTTATAGTATGTACACTTCCACCCAAAATATTAACATAATCAGGATAAACCAGAAAGTGACGTGTACCATTTTAATTTCAAGCCATCCTGGTTTACCTGAACCCTCCTCATGGCATGCTCTAATGCAAAGTTGAAAAGCAATGGCAATAAAGCATCTCCTTGTTTCAAGCCATTCTTAATAGGAAACATGTCAAACGTTTTCCTACCTGGACTATGCTGCAGGTTTCATTCAGACACATGTTTGTTAGCCTTACCAGTTTCATGGGGATGCCAGACTTAACGGGAATATTATACAAGACCTCCCTCCTAACTGAATCACAGCCTTTCTTGAAATCTATAGGTCAGTAATTGACCTGGTGTGTCGAAATCCACACTGATGATCCCCAATAATTTCCTCTGCATACGAAGTTAACCCTGTCAGCAGGATGTTGGATAGAATTTTGTAGGTACTTGAGAGAAATGAAATTCCTCTATAATTACTACAATCTGTTTTATCACTCTTCTTATTCACAGGTACTATGATCATTTCCTTCCACTCCTCAGGTAATTCCTCCTTATTCAAAACAGAATCCTATTACTTATACATATTAACCTATTGGAAACAATTAAAAGTACCTCAAAAACTTCAGGTTGTGATTATTACCTAATTCTTTGCCTGTAAGTCCAAGTGTGTCAAATGCTGTAGGGCCGAAGGTTGTGAGAACTACTTTCCCATTTGCTTGGCCAATGGCCAGCAAAATGTCTGGTTCTGGTTGTGGGTAGATATCAACACATTTAACATAATGATGATTTGAGTTTATTGCCAATAAGTTGGCGACTGTTGTATCTGATACCTTTGAACCTAATGGAAAATAATGACTGTATTAATGTCATCTTCCAAATATCTGTATGTAACAACTGTCACTTGCAAAAATAATATTCCAGCCATACATGATAATTTTGAAACGTCTTTCAGGGAAGATACTTCATACAGAAATATTTCTGTTCCCCAGGTAATACACTTATCAGGGTGAACTGGCGACCACTGAACCTCCAACCTTACTCCGCTCATATTTATACACAGTCGACACGGTGCTCTTCTGAAACAGAGGCCAAGGGATATCTACATGCAATTATAAAGTCATGTATGGTACATATGGCATACTGCATATGCCATACATAAATAGTGCTATTAAATTGACTTGTTAAAAAGGTAATATGTTACGTCCCTCCCCCTCGAAACAACATAACCTTACAACCAACCAACAGTATCACTACATCTCCTTCGTGATCTCCTTGTACATATAATCTGTGCCTTGTACTTAGACAGACGCGGATCAGACATGTACTCAAAGACGTAGTAATCCGTAGACATGCCAGCATCTCACGTTTCGCTATCTGGAGGGATCCGTGGTAGACACATCACAATTGACTGCTGGAAACGGTAAGGAACTGCGACCAGCAACACAATGTTGCCAACTACGATGCGCTGTTTTGCATGTTTATTATATTTACCACGCCCTGACACTCAACGGAAGATTCCCGTAAAGAAACATACTATTAAATATTAAAATGAACAGATTCGTATTTCGATAAAACTTTAGATTAATGGCAATCTGTATACTGTAAGTGTTCACACATGCTATTGGCAGGGCGTGAAACTGTGACATTAAATTTGAGTAATGATTAGTCAACCTCAAACCAATAATTATATATTAGTTCACGAGGGATGATACTAATTGCATACTTGTTTAATTCAGCATAATATTTGTCGTTACTTAAACTCGAATTCTTGTTCTAATACTGAACAAATTAAAGTCAAAGCAATGGGAAAGGTCAACGACTCAATGATGCTGGCTTTGGTGGGAGCAGACAACGCCTCTTAGTTACGGTAGTTGTTGGTGGAATTAATGTACGAAATCACCGTTTGAAACAGTGTGGTAAAAGTCTTATTGAGGTGTAGCCGTGTTGTGTACCTTCCATACAGATTTCAGGAGTACCACATGAGTGCGTGACCGTTACAACGTAACTTCCTCGAGCCCGAAGAACTGGATCGGAAAACGCTCACCACCGGTATGATGCGTAGTGTTTAGTGAGAATAGTGTGACCTAATCAGATAATTGGTGTAGAAATTGATGTGTATCGGAGCCAGTGAATACGGTTATTTTGGTGACATATGTTTAAAAGTCTTTGTGAAATTCAGCTAACGGTGCAATAGATGACTGCATCACTTCATCTGTCACTTGTATTTTTCAGCATTTGTCATTTGTACTGAACATATCCATAGGTGACATCATGTCGAAAAAACCAAATCAACAACCTGCACTGCACAAAGTTATTATGGTGGGGAGTGGAGGTGTTGGAAAATCTGCTTTGACACTTCAGTTCATGTATGATGAGGTTAGACATATTTAATAGTAACGTCTTGTTGGTGTAAAATGCGAAGGAAAGAAAGGATAATGCTTGGTTGTATTATTTACAGTTTGTTGAAGATTATGAACCTACAAAAGCGGATTCGTATCGTAAGAAAGTGGTATTGGATGGGGAAGAGGTACAGATTGATATTCTAGATACAGCTGGACAAGAAGATTATGCTGCTATTAGGTGTGTATGTCAGTCTTTAGTGTAGTGTGTGGTATGTAGACATGCAGTTTAATTTTGTCACACTGTGCTCAATGTTCATTTAATATTGCTTTCAGAGACAACTACTTTCGCAGTGGAGAGGGGTTTCTTTGTGTTTTTTCAATCACAGAAGATGAAAGCTTCCAAGCTACTCAGGAGTTTAGGTGAGAAAATTACCAATATTTCAAGATTGGCCTTTTCTGCAGCAGAATTAGCAAGCAGATGAGATTCCTGCATTACTGTGCATGTGTTTGGTGTAAAGATAGGGATTAATTTGTTATGTTTATCACTACAATATGGTGCACAGTCATTAGGCCTATTTGTTTTTTTGGTGATGTATTGTTGCAGTTGTCCAAACAAAGCCAAAACTAACATTTTTTTGACCCCTGAAGATGGGACCGATAGGTTGTCCTGAAACGTCGGTAAGAAATTACCACTGCTCACCACATAATAACCCAGAAGAGTTCAGTTCTCAAAACAAATATTAATTTGGTATTTGTACATATTTTTATACTTCAACAGATGTGAATTTTGTGACGTGTTATGCCGGTCTAGGGTTATGTAATTTTCTTTATTGTGGTTTTCATTATGGTATAAATATAATTCTCATGTACTTCTTTTTAAGGAAAGTTTGTTATCGTGTCACAAATTTAACACTTTGGTGCCTAACAATGACTGTAGGTGTTGAATGGTGTGATGCTCAGAGAACTGCAGGACAACTCAGGTTGTTGCTGAGGGTATGTCAATTATGGCACTTTTTTACACAGCTCTCATCTGATTTGTAGTTTCTTTTTATATGTATCTGTTTGTGCTCAAGTGTAAAAGAACTTTTTTATCAGAACTCTCTTAAAAGCACAAATTTATTTCTAGTACCAAAGGGTTAATAGTAGCGTGCCTGCCTGGAGATGGAATGGGTCATACATAAAGAGGAATATAAAATACAGACTTCTATGGTGCAGAAGCAAAATCATCACATTGTCAGGGCTTTGATGAACTTATGATTGGTAGTGCCTCATATATTGCATAATTAAAAGTCATCAAATTGAATTATACCAACAGGAAGGAGTCTTTTAAATATTGAGGGTGTACTGAGTGGATTCTGGTACTTTGTGTTGCTGAGTGATACTCTTTAAGAGATGATCATAATAGTAATTATATAACAAGCAATTAAATTGTATCTGATTGCTACAGAGATCAGATCCTTCGTGTAAAGAGTGATGAGAACATACCGTTCCTTCTGGTTGGGAATAAGAGTGACTTGGATGAGAAAAGGAAAGTGTCCCTTGCTGAGGCTAATGGAAGAGCACAGCAGTGGGGTGTACCGTATGTAGAAACGTCAGCCAAAACGAGGGACAATGTGGACAAGGTGGGAATTATTCTTTTTTTCTTTTTTGTGATGTAAGTAGTTCTCTGTATTGTGTGTACTTTGCTGTAATGGTACTGTTGCTCACAGTCCTCAGAACATTGGAAAGTTGACAAACTGGCAAGGTACAATAATGTGCAGTGTAATTGCAACCTTGTAGCAAAATTGTGTTTGGATAAAAATTGTGAGACTTATATCTCATATCATTTTCTGAGACTGTGGGAGATAGTGCAGAAGGTTCTTATGACATATTAATTATTTCATACTCTCTTTGTAATGTTACTGTAGTGAGCAATACCTGTTGGTTCATGCACTGTTTTGTGACTTGTGACATGTTTTGTAAATTGTTGGTATTTTACAAACCTTTAGAAATTGTCATTGTTGCTACATAGCCAAAGGATCTATTCCACAGAATGAAATGTTATGTTCAGAGTGCATTTGAGAGAGTCTGACTCAAACCTCATTTCAGGACACTGAACATAATCATTTCAGCTTTTGTGTACTGCACTTCTGGCCACTGTGGGCAGATAGATCTCTTTTCTAAAATAGAGTAGTTTGGAGCTTCAAGATACACAGTATTAGGTTTGGCATCTTTGAGGGTGCTTGTAAATCCATCTTATGAGTGATGGTTCTTGAGAAGTGCAGTAATTGTCACAGAACATCCACTGTTTTTGACATGAATATTGTTTTTTGCTGCAGCATTTTGCTGGGCAGTTTCACATGCTTTCATTTACAGTGCCAAATAATGTTCAGCAGAGAAATATTTCATGGCATGTTAGGAAGTAACAGGACAAACTTGACTTATAATAAGATGGTACAGGATAGTACAGTCGAAACACAACTAATAATGTGGTGTAGTATTTTATTGCTAAGACTACATGTTTCGACCCCTGCACTGGGCCATCCTCAGGTCTTGAATTGTGCCTCAGAGGAGACTAATACACTGTGTAGTCTCCTCTGAGGCACAATTCGAGACCTGATGATGGCCCAGTGCAGGGATCGAAACATGTAGTCTTAGTAATTAAATACTACACCACATTATTAGTTGTGTTTCGACTGTACTATCCTGTAACATCTTATTGTATCTAACACAATGGGGATGTCACAGTTTAAGATTACAAACAAAGTTTGACTTGTTTTATACAGTGCATTATATTTGTCAGTGTATGTGAACTTAATGTCCTGCATTGCATCACTTTCTTAGCTTTTCCAAAACATAACATGGTTGACATCAGTTCCACTTTACTTTGTAGTCAGTAGTAGTGGAATTTTTAAATTTTCTGATATTTTATTTCAAGCAGCCTTTGAAATAATTTGTATCAGCTGATTATATATGTGCAGTAAAAGCTGGTTTATCCAGCACTGGTTGATCCAGAAAGCTGTATTACCCAGAAATTTACAGAGGCTGATTGTGTTTCACAGTTCTGTCTGATGACAGCAACCAGCACAAATTTTGAGAGTTCAAAAGCAATAGTTGATTGAGAAGGACTATTTATATAGCAGATTTACATAAGTAAACAGTTTTGGTAGTGACAGCAGTGTGTGTTTGATGTTTTGTCATCTTTTTTTTTAGCCTCTCTATGCACCCTGTTATATAAGTAGCAATGGAAAGGGAACAGAGTGTGTACATATACATACATATATACATTCCATAGGTCCTTGAGACTGTCACAAGACAACAGGATGTGGAACATGTCATAAACATACAAACATATATGGAATATTACAGTGTAAGATACATAGTCATGTAAGTCAGTAATACATGTTGTAGTGGCTAGTGTAGGCTAGCCACTTTATAGTCTTAGGGGGTAGCTCCCTAAAACCGGGTGGGAGGCTGTTTGGGTCCACTGCCACCTGAGTTGATTAATTCGCCTAGCAAATCACGCACAGAGATTACGCACACCCTCCACGAATTATATTAGCAACTTCTTCAGCATCAACTTATTCTACTTCAAAACACAAACACAAATTTAACTCAACTTAACCATTTAATAAAATTAAAGGAAAATCATTTACTAAATCCTACTCAATCTACAAACTCATATCTCAATTCCTAGTTCTCGCTGTTCAGTTACTTCTATTCTTTACAATACACACTCTCTCACTCTGCTTTTTGCAGGCTCCAAAACAGTTGTAGAACCCTTGTAATACACGGTGTCTCGCAATAATTTCGAACCCGTGCCGAAATCCATTCAAGTTTCATCATAATCATTCACAAAAAAACTACTGCCTTCCACTAACACAATCATCAATTTTACTGCAATGCCTACCTGCTGCAATACACAAGCACCACATTTTGCACCAAGCAAATATACTGTCACTGAATAAAATTCACTTAGTGGCACTGAGGTGCACACAGTTCTCACATGCTATACCAACACAAAGCCGGAACAGCAGAGAGCTCCGCCGTATATTGCAGGGTCTTTTATCACCTCGCCGAATGCCGAACCCCGCCCCACAGCCTAGCTACCAGTTTCCATGCGCTGTAGGCTTGGAGGAAGTTTCGCACAGCATAATTTAACCCTAAATGCTGACAAGCTCTTCACACACTCAACCAAGAGAACAAAGGGAGACTAGTATGTGTACACTTCCTTCAAAATTATCCACACTCGTCTGAAACAAATTAATCAAAAAAATTATCAACAATTTCAAAACATAAAATTCTGCTATCTCAATTATTCATTACACATGTCATCTGTACATGCGAAAAATTCATCCACAGAGTAAAAGTAGTGGGCATTTAAGAATTTTGGTGGGGGCTACATTAAACTGGGTCTTTTCATTCTTAAGACTTGTAATACTTTGTGGCAAGCTGTTAAAAATTCTGATCCCAGAGTAGGATGCACCTTTCTGAAAACAAGACAGGTTAGCAATTGGTCTATGAAGATGGTGTTTATTTCTTGTATTAATGCTATGCACTGTAGAATTTGTCTGAAAATTTTCCTGATTCCCAATAAAGAAGCTCATCAGTGAGTATATGTATTGGCTTGGGACTGTCCAAATTTCTTATTTTTTAAATAGCCTTCTACATGAAGTTCTAGGGTGTTTACCCTCCATAATTCTGATTATTCTTTTCTGTAAAGTGAATATCTTCTTACTGTTGGAGGAGTTTCCCGCCAAAATTATTCCATAACTTGCAACAGAGTGAAAATAAGCAAAGTAAATTGATTTCAAAGTGTTATTATTGCAAATATGGTACATTTAGACTTTTACAAATTAGCAACTTAATGCACAATTCCTTTATTCTTCAACAATGTGTATGTTACACTACGATACACAACATGTTTCGAGCAGCAGGCTGCTCATCCTCAGGACAAATTGTATCACCACAGCCTCTGGTATCATCACTCTAGAAATCGGTGAACGATCATATATTAATAAAATGAGGTCTGCTGTATTGTTAAAACAATATTGAGGTAAAACAATAGTGAAGTAAAATTGCTGTGATTAGTGAAGTGAATCCCAGTGAGCTTGTTAAATGCAGCGGTGAAAACATTTGCCTTGCCTTTTTATCTCAGTATTGTTTTAACAATACAGCAGACCTCATTTTATTAACACTTTGGCACTGGAATTTCCTTTTAAATTTTAGCACACCCTGTATTTAAAATGTGAATAATACAGGAACCAAAAAAGGTAGCATTATGAAATAAACGGCATTTTGAAGAGAAAAAAACAGAGATTGCGCAGCATGTTTAAAATATTCAGTATGTATATTTGTTGAATAAATATATAAAATGCAGCGTCTGGAGGTTAGCTGTGCGGTACGACCCATATAGTGGCCGTTAGGCGTCACATGGTTAATATATGATCGTTCACCGATTTCTAGGGTGACAATACCAGAGGCTGCGGTGATACAATTTGTCCTCCTGAGGGTGAGCAGCGTGCTGCTCGAAACATGTTGAGGATTGTAGTGTAACATACATATTGTTGAAGAATAAAGGAATTGTGCATTACGTTGGTAATTTGTAAAAGTCTATACTATGATGCACAGTCAGAAAAACATCAAATTATGGTACATTTGTCTAACCATGTAACATGCTGCACTTAACTTAGGAACAGTTAGATCAGTGTGATTCTTCCAATTAAGGTGATTATCAATACGTATGCCAAGAAATTTTAAATTTACTGCTTCCTCTATATACTTATCCTTATGACCAATGGTCAGTGCACAGTATGGTAGGTTATTTGTTACAGATTTCATTATATTTGTTTTTCCAGAATTTAAAACTAACTTGTTAGCTGAAAACCATTCAGTCATATGTGCTAGAACTAGGTTCACTGTAGTAGAAAACTCTATAAAATTTCTGTTAGAAATTATAACACTAGTGTCATCAGCAAACAATATTGGTTCTGCAAGGGAATTTATTCTCAATGGAAGGTCATTTATATAAACTAAAAATAGTAGGAGCCCTAAAATGGACCCCTGGAGGACTCCATGCTGCCATATACCCGAATCAGAAACTAAGTTTTAAGTTAAATTGGGTGATTTTAATTCAATTGTTTGTTTTCTGTTTGTTAAGTAGGACCTGAACCAGTCTATAGTTATTCCTTGGATGTCATAAAAATGCCATTTAGTTAACAAAATTTCATGATTTACACAGCCAAAGGCCTTTGATAAATCACAAAAAATTCCTCCAACATGTAGTTTTTGGTTAAGAGGTTTGAGTACACTGTCAGTTAACCTGAATGCTGCATCCTCAGTAGACATACCTTTCCTAAAAGCTGTTGTTCTGAGGCCACTACATTATTAGTATACAGATGTGGTGGGTAAAACAGGACAGTATATCAAGTGACAAATTGAATGGTTAGATCAGTCCATGAGCTTGCTGGGTACGCCAAAATACACATCAGGTCATCTTCACCTAGCCTGTCTTATGAAAGGTCCATAGTTTCTTCCAAAGCAAGTTTTCCTGAGAGTAGGGATCTAGTGCTTCCTCTTTCAATTTCCATACCCTCCCTTTTCCTTAAGGCCATCCTGTCATCCAGTAGCTGCTTACATCATCTTCCCTTCTGTCTTACCTTCAGTAACATGTTTCAGAGGGCAGTTCCTGTGCAAAGTGTGACTAATTCATTTAGCCCCTTCCTTTATTGTATGCAGGATGTTCCTCTCCTGCTTGACTCTTTGTATATTCATTTTTCACCCAATTTGTCCAACTCATCTGCATCCTTCTCCGGCACTACATTTCAAAACTTTCAAGGTTTTTCTGATCTACATTTTGAAATCTCTTAAGTTTCAGCATCATACAAAGCTGGCATTTTATTAGTTTCTTCCTTAGATTTAAGTTCAGTTTGCTGGTGAAGTGTTTTCTTGTTGAATGCTGCTTTTGCCATGGCAATCCTGGATTTAATTTCACATGTACATCTTGCATAGTTTTTTATCAGGCAGTCCAAATAGTTGAAATTTCCACTTTCCCCAGTTGTTTTTGATTTCTCAGTGTGTACACATTAGGTTTATGTTCTGATATCCTGCAACACTTTGATTCTGGAGGTGCTGGATACACCAGCTTATATTGTATTTTTCCAAGTAATGATTGGGATTACTCTTCTCAAATTCTGTGCTTAAACTAAATCAAATTTGTGGTAAGTTCAACTTGAGAAATTTCCTTCACCATCATGACAGAATACATCACTCACTCATCAGAAAGCTAAACACTGTTGTGTCAGAAATTTTACTAACAGGTAATGAACATTAGTATCATTTTCCAACATCAATTTTAGCATGTAGTCTAAGCTCCTGGGTTTTATCAGTTGTCAAGTTTTCAGTCAGCCTGCGTGAAATTCTTCCATTTTTAACAGTGTAGCACATGCTGTTTTGAAGTTTATGCTCCTTCAGTGTTCACTGCAAGTTTCTTCAGTCAGTAAATCCAGTATTCATGAGGGCAGTATCCATTGTACTAAACAGTTTGTGGCAAAGACAGAAAACAGCATTTTTAATAACTTTGTATACTAACCAAGTTATTTCAATTCATCCCAGTTTTTCAGATTGTGTTTGGTATTTCTGATGCTGAATCTGCTGTTAGGTGCATCTTCAAGACAATCAGACTTTCGATTTTGCTTTGTGGGTCCAATTTAAGCACTCAGAACTTTGTGTTTGTGAATGTTGTTGACCATGTTGCAAGTTCATAGAAATTCATTTTTTGCCTACTATCTGTGTATGGGAGCCAGGATAGCATAGGTGTTATGGAGACTAGGGTGGATGATCCATTGTTGAATTTTTGATAGTGGCAAGATAATTTTTTTCTTCTCTGAAATGTCCAGCCCACCTCTAGGGTCCACCCAGTCTCCTATTCTGTGGGTACAAGGTTTCCTTCCTGAGAATAAAGCAGCCACAGTGTGAAGTTGACCACTCACCCTCATGTAATGCTACGGATAAGAATCAGTGAAGCTGTGAATGAATGAATAAATAGTGGGTTGGAACCTTCATTGGTCCTGATGTATTTAGACCTTTATTACAGGCCTGCTGTGCCCCTGAGTGGAGGCTTCATAGTGTGGACAGGGATGATTATACCTTTCAGTATAATGGAGTTATGATTGGAATTTTTGACAGCTTCCTAAGCATTGTCAGATGACACATAATGTGTTCAGCAGTATTCTAATCTCCCAGACACCTGCATTGTTGCTGCAGTGTGTATACTGTAATTATGAACATTGAATGCTCCACACAGAAGTGTGCATGATTTGTTAAGTATCCTTGGACATAGGACGTGATAATAGAGGAGTAATAAAAGGTTTATTAACAGCTTACAAAACAAATGTGTGTGGATTGCACAACATTAAACTGAAACTGACCCAACAATATCAACCCCTCAGCAGACACTGGGAGTGAAATGCTGAAAGAAACAACACTTTTTGCAACTCCTGTTTCTGTTTTGTATTGTAATGATCTCACCGCTGCCAACCAGTTGCAATGATCTCACCGCTGCCAACCAGTCGTAATGGTTTGCTCGGTGCAGATCTTACGTGTGAAACCTAAAAACCTAACTCTCTCCAG
>Ga0209628_10001222_pt1 | contig 16343 bp, 13 predicted proteins | sample TergutCu122P4_FD_187285 | JGI IMG/M metagenome (GOLD analysis project Ga0209628, IMG submission 187285) | Cubitermes ugandensis P4 segment gut microbial communities from Kakamega Forest, Kenya - Cu122 P4 (SPAdes) (version 2) | ecosystem: Host-associated > Arthropoda: Insects > Digestive system...
CTGGCCGCGAGCGGCCGCCGGCCGCGCCTGGCCGGCCTGCTGCATGGCCTGTCGCTGGCCGGCTGCCTGCTCGGCGCCGGCATTGCGCCCGCGCTGCCGCTGCTGTTGATCCTGCCGCTGGCCTGGTGGCTGACGGCGGAGCGGGCAAAGTTCCTGCAAATGGCGGCGATCAGCCTGGCGACCGGCGCGCTGCTCGGCGCCCCCTGGCCGCTCGCCCTGGCGCTCCTGGAACCCGCCCGCTTCCACGGCTGGCTGGCCGAGGAACTGGCGCCGCTGGCAAGTTCCTCGCTGCTCTCCGGCGGCGGGCATTTCCTCTCCATACTGCCGTGGTTCGCCTTTCCGGTACTGCCGCTGGCCCTGTGGACGCTGTGGCGCCGCCGCCAGCAATGGCGGGAAATGCCGCAACTGCTGCCGCTAGCCCTGTTCGCGCTGACCCTCGTGGCGCTGGCGCTGTTCTGCAAGCCGAAGGAAACCCCGGCCCTGCTGCTGCTGCCGCCGCTGGCGCTCTTGGCGACGCCGGGGGCGCTGATGCTGCGGCGCGGCGCGGCCAATGCCTTCGACTGGTTCGCCATGACGACCTTCAGCCTGTTCGCCGCCGTCGTCTGGGTGTGCTGGTCGGCGATGGCGCTCGGCTGGCCGCAACGGCTGGCGCAGCGGGTGGTCGACCTGCGCCCCGGCTTCGTCGGCGAATTCGATCTGGGCGATGCGCTGATCGGCCTGGCGGCGACCCTGTGGTGGATCTGGCTGATCGTCACCGCCCCGCGCTCGCCGTATCGCAGCCTGACGCACTGGACGCTCGGCTTCACCACGCTGTGGTTCCTGCTGACCACGCTGATCCTGCCCTGGTTCGACTACGGCAGGAGCTACCGCCCGGTGGCCCAGGCGGTCGCCGCCGCCCTGCCGGAAGGCCACGGCTGCCTGGCCGAGCGCGGACTGAGCGACGGTCAGCGCGCTTCGCTCGCCTATTTTTCGCTGATCGAACCGGCGGCCTACGCCAGTCCAGCCGGCAAAGCCTGCGACTGGCTGCTGCTGGCCGGCAGCACCAGCGCCGGCCAGACGCCCCCGGCCGGCGGCTGGAAACTGGTCTGGGAGGGCTTTCGCCCCGGCGATCGCAAGGAAAGATTCCGGCTTTTCCGGCGCTGACCGGAAATTCCCCTCTCCCGCCGAAAGAGGGGAAACCGCTCACGCCTTGAGAAAATGCTCGCGGTAGTACTTCAGTTCGTCGATGGATTCGTAGATGTCGGCGAGCGCGGTGTGCCGGCCCTTTTTCTTGAAGCCCTTGTAAATCTCCGGCTGCCAGCGCTTGCACAATTCCTTCAGGGTGCTGACGTCGAGATTGCGGTAGTGGAAGAAGGCTTCCAGTTCGGGCATGTAGCGGGCCATAAAGCGGCGGTCCTGGCCGATGCTGTTGCCGCACATGGGCGAATGCCCCTTGCCGGAGTATTTGCGCAGAAATTCCAGCGCCGCCGCCTCGACCTGGGCTTCGTTCAGGGTCGAGGCGCGAACCTTGTCGATCAGACCGGAGCGGCCATGCGTTTTCTGATTCCACTCGTCCATGCCAGAGAGCGTCTGCTCCGTTTGATGCACGACCCAGGACGGTGATTCGGCCACCAGTTCGAGCGCCGAATTGGTGACGACCATCGCCATTTCGATGATGCGGTCGCCGTCGGGGTCGAGGCCGGTCATTTCCATATCCAGCCAGACGAGGTTATTTGCGGTGCCTGCCATATAATTGCCCGGTTCCAAAAAACCCCTGATTTTCTCACAGCTCGGCCCGCCCCCTTTGACTTCCGGTTTCAGCCTCGTCTTTCTCGCCGCCGTCGCCCTGACCCTGCTCGCCCGCCTGTGGCTCGGCCAGCGCCACATCCGCCATGTCCTCCGGCATCGCGCCGCCGTGCCCGCCGGTTTTGCCGGACGCATCCCGCTCGCCGCCCATCAGAAGGCCGCCGACTACACCGTCGACCGCTGCCGCGCCGGCCTCGCCGCCAGCCTCGCCGACAGCGCCCTGCTGCTGGCCCTGACGCTGGGCGGCGGCATCGCCTGGCTGCACGGCTTCTGGGCCGCCCGGCTGGACGGCGTCGCCTATGGCCTGGCCATGATTTTCAGCCTGCTGCTCGTTGCCGCCCTGGTCGATCTGCCTTTCTCGCTGTATCGCCAGTTCGCCGTCGAAGTCCGCCACGGCTTCAACCGCATGACGCCGGCCTTGTTCTGCGCCGATCTCGGCAAGCAGGCGCTGCTCGCCATCGTCATCGGCGCGCCGGTCATCGCCGCCGTGCTGTGGCTGATGGAGGCGATGGGCGCCGCCTGGTGGCTCTGGGTGTGGCTGTTCTGGGCGGGCTTCAACCTGCTGCTGCTCGTCGTCTATCCCGCCTGGATCGCGCCCTGGTTCAACAAATTCACGCCGCTGGCCGGCGGCGAGATGAAAAGCCGCATCGAAGCCCTGCTCGAACGCAGCGGCTATCACGCCTCCGGCCTGTTCGTGATGGATGGCTCGAAGCGTTCCAGCCACGGCAACGCCTATTTCACCGGCTTTGGCGCCAACAAGCGCATCGTTTTTTTCGACACCCTGCTCGAACGCCTGTCGCCGGATGAAATCGAGGCGGTGCTGGCGCATGAACTGGGGCATTTCCGCAAAAAGCACATCGTCTGGCGCATCGCCCTGCTGTTCGCCGGCTCCCTGCTCTTTCTCTGGCTGCTCGGCCAGTTGATCGGCAGCCCGTGGTTCTACGCCGGCCTCGGCGTACCGGCGCAGAACACCGCGCTGGCGCTGATCCTGTTCTTCCTCGCCGCGCCGGTATTCAGCTTTCCGCTCAGCCCGCTGTTCAGCCAGTTGTCGCGCCGCCAGGAATTCGAGGCCGACGCCTGGGCCGCCGGGCAGACCGGCGCGGCGGCGCTGGTCAGCGCCCTGGTCAAGCTGTACGAGGACAACGCCGCGACGCTGACGCCCGATCCGCTGTATTCGGCCTTTTACGACTCGCATCCACCGGCGGCCGCGCGCATCGCCCGCTTGCAGGCCGGCGCCTGATGCGAGGCCGCGTCATCGCCGCCCACGGCCGGCAATACCTGGTCGAACTGGCGGACGGCGCCCGCCTGCCCTGCTTTCCGCGCGGCAAGAAAAGCGAGGTGGCCTGCGGCGATGTCGTCGACCTCCGGCGCACCTCGGCCGACCAGGGCGTCATCGAAGCGATCGCGCCGCGCCAGAGCCTCCTCTACCGTTCCAACGAAATCCGCCAGAAGCTGATCGCCGCCAACGTCGACCAGTTGATCGTCGTCGTCGCCACCGCGCCGGCCTTTTCCGATGAACTCGTCACGCGCGCCCTGGTCGCCGCCGAAAGCGCCGGCATCGCAAGCCTGATCGCGCTCAACAAATGCGACCTGCAGGAGCGCCTGCCCGCCGCCCGCGAACGCCTCGCCGTCTTTGCCCGGCTCGGCTACCGCATCCTCGAACTGTGCGCCCGCGACCATGCCGACGACCTGCGCCCGGCGCTGCAAGGCCGCGTCAGCGTGCTGGTCGGCCAGTCCGGCATGGGCAAATCGACCCTCATCAACGCCCTGCTGCCGCAGGCCGGGGCCGCCACCCGCGAAATCTCGCTGGCGCTGGATTCCGGCAAGCACACCACCACCCACGCCAGCCTCTACCGGCTCGACGAATCCAGCGCCCTGATCGATTCGCCGGGCTTGCAGGAATTCGGCCTCGCCCATCTCGGGCGCGACGCCATCGAGCGCGCCTTTCCCGAATTCCGTCCCCACCTCGGCCAGTGCCGCTTCCGCGACTGCCGCCACGACCGCGAACCCGGCTGCGCGCTCAGCGCCGGCATCGCAAGCGGCGCCATCGACCCGCGCCGCTTCGCGGCCTACCGGCGCATCGCCGGCCAGTCCGCCTGAACGGGAATGCGCCAGTAGCATAATTGCCGCCGCGCGGCGATAATGAAAATTCAGCCCCATTGTGAGGCGATTGAGGGCAATTCATGGCCGACTCGCAATCCACCATCCTGATCGTCGACGATACGCCGGAAAACCTCAGCATCCTCGGCGAACTGCTGGCGCGCGACTACCGCGTGCGCGTCGCCAATTCAGGACGCCGCGCCATCCAGATCGCCCACAGCGACCCGACCCCCGACCTCATCCTGCTCGACGTGATGATGCCGGAAATGGACGGCTACGCCGTGCTCGCCGAACTGCGCGGCGAAGCCGCCACCCGCGACATCCCGGTCATCTTCGTCACCGCCATGGACACCACCCAGGACGAGGAATACGGCCTCGACCGGGGCGCCGTCGACTACATCACCAAGCCGATCCGCCCGGCCATCGTGCTCGCCCGCGTGCGCGCCCAGCTCGAACTGAAAAAGGCGCGCGACATCCTGGCCGACCAGAACAGCTACCTGGAAGCGGAAGTCGCCCGCCGCATGGAAGAAAACCAGGTGATCCAGGAAGTCAGCATCCACGCCCTGGCCCGCCTGGCCGAGACGCGCGACCCGGAAACCGGCAACCACCTGCGCCGCACCCAGGAATACGTGCGCACCCTGGCCGTCGGCCTGCGCGACCACCCGCGCTTCGCCGCCTACCTCACCCAGCAGACCATCGACGCGCTGGCCAAATCGGCCCCCCTGCACGACATCGGCAAGGTCGGCATCCCCGACCACATCCTGCTCAAGCCAAGCGCCCTGACCGAAGACGAGTGGGTCATCATGAAAACCCACGCCGAACTCGGCGCCCACGCCATCGCCCAGGCCGAGGCCGACGCCCGGCGCAAGGTCGAATTTCTCGGCATCGCCAAGGAAATCGCCCGCCATCACCACGAAAAATGGGACGGCAGCGGCTACCCGGACGGCCTCGCCGGCGAAGCCATCCCCATCTCCTCGCGCCTGATGGCGCTGGCCGACGTGTTCGACGCGCTGATCTGCAAACGCGTCTACAAGCCCCCCCTGAGCACCGAACAAGCCCGCCAGACCATCATCGACGGCAGCGGCAGACACTTCGACCCGGACATCGTCGGAGCCTTCGTCGGCCACTTCGGCAACTTCGTGCAAATCGCCAGCAGCTACGCCGATTGAACGCGCCGCGGGGCGGGGCTACGCCGCTCGAGCGCCCAGCCACGCCGCCGCGCCGGAGCCGGCGGCGTGGCCGGTGGCGAGGCAGGCGGTGAGCAGGTAGCCGCCGGTCGGGGCTTCCCAGTCGAGCATTTCGCCGGCGCAGAAGACGCCGGGCAGGGCGGCGATCATCAGACTTTCGTCGAGCGCCTCGAAGCAGACGCCGCCCGCCGTGCTGATGGCTTCGTCGAGGGGGCGAGGGGCCAGCAGCGGCAGGGGCAGCGCCTTCAATGCCGGGGCGAGGTTTTCGGGATTTCGTAGCTGCTCCGGCGCCAGCAGTTCGCGCAGCAGGCCGGCCTTGACGCCGTCGATGCCGGCCCGGCGGCGCAGGTGGCTGGCCAGCGAGTCGCGGCCACGCGGGCGCGCCAACTCGGCGCGCAGGCCCTCCAGGCTGCGCCCCGGCGCCAGGTCGAGGCGCGGCGCGCAAGCGCCCTGCTCCGCTAGGGCGTCGCGCAGCGCGGCGGAAAAGGCGTAGATCAGGCCGCCTTCGACGCCGTGTCGGGTGATGTTGAATTCCCCGGTCGACTGGCGGCCATTGAAGCTGACGGCGACCGGCTTGACCGGCTGGCCGGCGAAGCGTTCGCGGAAATGGGCGCTCCAGGCCACATCGAAGCCGCAGTTGGCCGGGCGCAGCGGGGCCACCGGCACGCCGCGCCCGGCCAGCAGCGGCAGCCAGGCGCCGTCGGAGCCGAGTTTGCGCCAACTGCCGCCGCCCAGGGCCAGCACGGCGGCGGCCGCCGGCACGGCGATTTCGCCTTCCGGCGTGGCGAAACGCAGCGCGCCGCCTCCTTCATCCCAATGGTTCCAGCCGAGCCAGCGGTGGCGCACGCGGATGCGCACACCGGCGGCGCGCAGGCGGTGCAGCCAGGCGCGCAGCAAGGGCGCGGCTTTCATGCCGGCGGGAAAGACGCGGCCTGAGCTGCCGACGAAGGTGGCAATGCCCAGGCCGTGTATCCAGTCGCGCAATTGTGCGGGGCCGAAGGCGTCGAGCAGCGGCGCGAGGCGTTCGCCGCGCTCGCCGTAACGCTGGCGGAACTGGGCCAATGGCTCGCTGTGGGTGATGTTCATGCCGCCCTTGCCGGCCATCAGGAATTTTCGCCCCGGCGAGGGCATGGCCTCGAAGATTTCAACCGCCACGCCGGGCAGGCCGGCGAGGCGCTCGGCGGCCATCAGGCCGGCCGGCCCGCCGCCGATGACGGCGACGCGGCGCTGCGGGTCGGCGCTCAAGAACGGGTCAGCCGGTACAGGGCGGCGATGGTCTTGCCGTCGGTGATGCGGCCATCCCATACCGCCTGGCGGGCTTCTTCGGGCGAGAGTTCGAGCACTTCGAGAAATTCGTTGTGATCGAGCATCTTGTCGCCGGCCAGGTGCAGGCCGCGCGCGGTGAATATCTCGATGCGCTCGTCGGAATAGCCGATGCTGGGGTGCATCACGCCGAGGTGTTCCCATTCGCGGGCGAGGTAGCCGGTTTCTTCTCGCAGTTCGCGGCGGGCGGTGCTCAGGATGGCTTCGCCGGGGTCGATCTTGCCCGCCGGCAGTTCGAGAAAGACGCGGCGCAGCGGGTAGCGGAATTGCCGCTCGAACAGCAGCTTGCCATTGTCGAGAAAGGCGAGGATGACCACGGCCCCCGGATGGACGATGTATTCGCGCAGCGATTCTTCGCCGTTCGGCAGGCGCACCCGGTGCCGGCGGACATCGAGCAGCCTGCCCTTGAATACCGTTTCTCCGGCGATTTCGATTTCATCGAGCTGCGGGTCGTTCTCCATGCGCTTTCTCCCAATGGAAAACGCCCCGGCCGGCGGGGCGTTCGGTGTTCGTCAGCGGCGGCTCACAGCGCCGAATGCAGCAGCGCCTCGACGCAGACCATCATGATGACGTTCGGGAACAGGCCGAGCAACGCCACCGCCGCGCCGTTGACCGAGATCAGCAGGCGCATGCCGGTTCCGGCGGTGACGGGCGTCGCGTCTTCCGGCGCGTCGAAATACATCAGCTTGACGACGCGCAGGTAATAGAAGGCGCCGATCAGCGAGAACAGCACGGCGACGATGGCCAGCCAGAGGTTGCCGGACAGCACGACCGCCTGCAGCACCGAGAACTTGGCGAAGAAGCCGACGAAGAACGGTATGCCGGCCATCGAGAACATCAGCATCATCATGATGGCGGCGAACCACGGGTTGCGCTGGTTCAGTCCCTTGAAATCGGCAAGATTGTCGGCCTCGAAACCGGCGCGGGCCATCAACAGGATCATGCCGAAGGTGCCGAGGCTGGTCAGCACATAGGCGATGACGTAGAACATCGCCGAGCCGTAGGCGTTCGGCGCATAGCGGAAATCGCCGTCGACGACGCCGGTGACGATGCCGAGCAGCATGAAGCCCATGTGCGAGATGGCCGAATAGGCCAGCATGCGCTTGATGTTGGTCTGGGCGATGGCGGCGAGGTTGCCGATGGCCATCGACAGCACGGCCATGATGATGAGCATCGCCTGCCAGTCCTTGGCCAGCAGGAACAGGCCGCCGACCAGCAGGCGCATGACGATGGCGAAGGCCGCCAGCTTGGGGGCGCTGCCGATCAACAGCGTGACCGAGGTCGGCGCGCCGTGATAGACATCGGGAATCCACATGTGGAAGGGCACGACGCCGAGCTTGAAGGCCAGGCCGGCGATCAGGAACACCAGGCCGAAGACCAGCACGCCGCGATTGACGCCGCCGCTGCCCAGACGGTCGGCGATGGCGGTGATTTCCAGGCTGCCGGTGGCGCCGTAGATCATCGACATGCCGTACAGCAGCAAACCGGAGGCCAGGGCGCCGAGGACGAAATATTTCATCGCCGCCTCGGTCGCCGCCAGTGATTCGCGGTTCATCGCCACCATCGCGTACAGCGACAGCGACAAGAGTTCGATGCCGATATAGATGGCGACGAAATGATTGGCGGAGATCATCACCATCATGCCGAGCGTGGCGAACAGGGTCAGCACGTAGTATTCGCTCTTGTTCATGTCGCCGCGGTCGGCGAGGTAGGCGCGCGAATAGGCCAGCACGGCGATGACGGTCAGGTACAGGAAGAGCTTCAGCAGGGCGGACATCGCATCGTCCACGAACATGTTGCCGAAGGTGTAGGTAATGTCCCCGGTGCTGGCGAAAAGCTGGATCACGGCGCAGCCGATCAGGGTCAACTGGGTCAGCGCGAAGCTGACGGTGCGCCGGCTGTCCTTGATGAAGACGCCGATCATCAGGATGAACAGCGCCATCACCACCAGAAAGATTTCCGGGGCGGCCGGCTGGAGATTGGGGACAACGAAATTCTCGAACATGTCGGCTACCGTTTATTGAATCTTGGAGATGTTGATGTGATTCAGCAAATCGCTGACCGAGGCGTGCATGACTTCGGTGAAGGGCTGCGGATAGAGGCCCATCCACAGGGTGCACACAGCCAGCACGCCGAGAATGAGGAACTCGCGCGGGTTGATGTCGGACAGTTCGGCGACGTGCTGGTTGGCGACGGCGCCGAAAACCACCCGCTTGTACATCCACAGCGAATAGGCGGCGCCCAGCACCAGCGAGGTGGCGGCGGCGAAGGCGACCCAGAAGTTGTACTTGACGGCGCCGAGAATGACCATGAATTCGCCGACGAAGCCGGAAGTCGCCGGCAGGCCGGCGTTGGCCATCGAGAACAGCATGAACAGCGCGGCGAATTTCGGCATGGTGTTGACCACGCCGCCGTAATCGGCGATCTGGCGGCTGTGCACGCGGTCGTACATGACGCCGATGCAGAAGAACATGGCGCCGGACACGAAGCCGTGGGAAATCATCTGCACCAGCGCGCCCTCGACGCCCAGGTCGCTGAACATGAAGAAGCCGAGGGTGACGAAGCCCATGTGGGCGATCGAGGAATAGGCCACCAGTTTTTTCATGTCGGCCTGCACCAGCGCGACGAAGCCGATATAGACCACGGCGATCAGCGACAGCGCGATGACCAGGCCGGACAGCGCGTGCGAGGCGTCCGGCGCGATCGGCAGCGAGAAGCGCAGGAAGCCGTAGGCGCCGAGCTTCAGGGCGATGGCCGCGAGCACGATGGAGCCGCCGGTCGGCGCTTCGACGTGGGCGTCCGGCAGCCAGGTATGCACCGGCCACATCGGCACCTTGACCGCGAAGGCGATCAGGAAGGCGAGGAAGAGCCAGATCTGCGGCTCCATGTCGATCGGCAGGCTGTGCCAGTCGAGGATGGAGAAGCTGCCGCCGGAATGCAGGTACAGGTAGATCAGCGCCAGCAGAAAGAGCAGCGAGCCGAACAGGGTGTAGAGGAAAAACTTGAAGGCTGCATAGACGCGGTTGGGGCCGCCCCAGACGCCGATGATGAGGTACAGCGGAATCAGCGAGGCTTCAAAGAAGACGTAGAACAGGATGCCGTCGAGGGCGGTGAAAATGCCGTTCATCAGACCGGACATGATGAGGAAGGCGGCGTTGTACTGCGCGACCTTCTTGCTGATGACCTCCCAGCCGCCGGCGACCACGATGATGGTGATGAAGGCGTTGAGAATGACGAACAGCATCGAGATGCCATCGACGCCCAGGTGGTAGTTGATCTTGAAGCGGGGAATCCAGTCGCCCATTTCGACGAACTGCATGCCGCCATTGGCGGCGTCGAAGCCAGTCCACAACGGGATCGTCACCAGAAAGCCGGCAATTGCGCCGGCCAGGGCGAGCATGCGGGCCAGCGGCGCATTCCGGTCGGAACCGGTGAGCAGGACGATGACGCCGGCGGCGATCGGAATCCAGATGGCGAGAGACAGCAACGGGTAAGTCGACATGTTATTCCTTGCTCTGCTGCGAACTGTTTAGGCGCCGTTGAGCCACAGGGTCATCAGCACGAAAACGCCGATGATCATGGTGAAAGCGTAGTGATAGACATAGCCGGTCTGGAAGGTCCGGCTGACGGCGGCGAACCAGCCGACCAGCCGGGCCGAGCCGTTGACGATCAGGCCGTCGATGACGGCGACATCGCCGCCGCGCCACAGCGCCTTGCCCAGCAGCCGGGCGCCGCCGGCAAGGACGGCTTCGTTGAAGCGGTCGAAGTAATATTTATTTTCAAGTAGCGCGTAAATGGCCGAGCAGCGGCGCTGGATGGCCGCCGGAATATCCGGGCGCCGCATGTAGAAGAACCAGGACAGCACGACGCCGGCCAGCGCCAGATAGAGCGGCGGCGAAGACAGCGCGTGCATGCCCATTGCCGCCGCGCCGTGGAATTCTTCCAGGAAATGCTCCAGCGCCGGGTGGGCCGCGCTATCGACGTGGATGGCGCCCTTGAAGAAATCGCCGGCCAGCATCGGCTCGATGGCGACATAGCCGATGAACAGCGACGGAATGGCCAGCATGACCAGCGGCAGCGTCACCACCCACGGCGTCTCGTGCGGTTTCTGGCCGGGCGCCAGGCCATGATGATGGTCGTGCGAGACTTCCTCGTCGTCATGATCGCCGTGGTGCTCGTGGTGATGCGCGTCGTCGGCCTTGCCGAAACGCTCCTCGCCGTGGAACACCAGAAAATACATGCGGAAGGAATAGAAGGCGGTGACGAACACGCCGGCCATCACGGCGAAATAGGCGAAGCCGGAGCCGGGAATGGCGGACAGCTTGACCGCCTCGATGATCGAATCCTTGGAGTAGAAGCCGGACAGGAAGGGCGTGCCGATCAGCGCCAGCGAGCCGATCAGCGAAGTGATCCAGGTGATCGGCATGTATTTGCGCAGGCCGCCCATGTTGCGGATGTCCTGATCGTGGTGCATGCCGATGATGACCGAGCCGGCGGCGAGGAACAACAGCGCCTTGAAGAAGGCGTGTGTCATCAGGTGGAAAATGGCCACGGAATAGGCGGAAGCGCCCAGCGCCACGGTCATGTAGCCCAGTTGCGACAGCGTCGAGTAGGCCACCACGCGCTTGATGTCGTTCTGGATGATGCCGAGGAACCCCATGAACAGCGCGGTGATGGCGCCGATGACGATGACGAAGGACAGCGCCGTGGTGGACAGCTCGAACAGCGGCGACATGCGGGCGACCATGAAGATGCCGGCGGTGACCATGGTCGCCGCGTGGATCAGCGCCGAGATGGGCGTCGGGCCTTCCATCGAATCGGGCAGCCAGACATGCAGCGGCACCTGGGCCGATTTGCCCATCGCGCCGATGAACAGGCAGATGCAGGCGACGGTCAGCAGCGACCATTGCTGCTCGCCCCAGATGTTGATGGTCGCCGTGGCCAGTTCCGGGGCCCTGGCGAACACGGTGGCGTAGTCGAGCGAGCCGAAGTGGGCGAGCACCAGGCCGATGCCGAGGATGAAGCCGAAATCGCCGACGCGATTGACCAGAAACGCCTTCATGTTGGCGAAAATGGCCGTCGGCCGCGTGTACCAGAAACCGATCAGCAGATAGGAGACGAGGCCGACCGCTTCCCAGCCGAAGAACAACTGCATGAAGTTGTTGGCCATCACCAGCATCAGCATCGAGAAGGTGAATAGCGAGATGTAGCTGAAAAAGCGGTTGTAGCCCGGATCGTCGTGCATGTAGCCGATGGTGTAGACATGCACCATCAGCGAGACGAAGGTGACGACCAGCATCATCGTCGTGGTCAGGGTGTCGATCAGGAAGCCGACCTCGAAGCGGTAATCGCCGCTGGTCAGCCAGGTGTAGACCGGGCCGTTGAAGGTGTTGCCGGCCTGCACGTCGTGAAAGATCAGCACCGAGGCGACGAAGGCGGCGGCAACCCCGGCGATGGTCACGCTGTGCGCCAGCCAGCGCGGAATGACGCGGCAAAAGAGGCCGGCGATGATGGCGCCGAGCAGGGGCGCCAGGGGCACGAGCAGATAGAGTTTTTGCATTTCCATGATTAACCCTTCAGGGCGCCCAGGTCATCCACGTGGATGCTCTTGAGGTTGCGGAACAGCACGATCAGGATGGCCAGGCCGATCGCCGACTCGGCGGCGGCGACCGTCAGGATGAAGAAGACGAAAATCTGTCCCGACAGGTCGCCCAGGTAATGCGAGAAGGCGACGAAATTCATGTTGACCGCGAGCAGCATCAGTTCGATGGCCATCAGCAGCACCAGCAGATTTTTCCGGTTGAGGAAGATGCCGACCACGCTGATGGCGAACAGGATCGCGCCAAGGATCAGGAAGTGCGAAAGGGTGAGAGTAAGCATGATCTTCCCCGGACTCAGTCTTTTTCAACCGGCATTTGCAGCACGCGGACGCGATCCTTCGCCTTGACGAAGACCTGCTGATTCGGATTGGTATAGCGGGATTTCTTCCGCCCGCGATAGGTCAGCACGATGGCCGCGATCATGCCGACCAGCAGGATGATGGAGGCCAGCTCGAACGGATAGACGTAGTCGGTGAACATCAGGCGGCCGATTTCCTTGACATTGGAAACCCCGGCGGGAACGACGGCGCCGGCGGCCGGCAACTGGAAATACTTGCTGCCGAGCACCAGCCCCATTTCCGCCACCATCAGCATGCCAAGCACGGCGCCGAGCGGCAGGTAGTTCCAGAAGCCCTGGCGGACGCGGTCGATGTTGATGTCGAGCATCATCACCACGAACAGGAACAGCACCATGACCGCGCCGACATAGACCAGGATGATGGCGATCGCCAGAAACTCGGCCTGCAGCAAGGCCCAGATGCCGCCGCAGGTGAAGAAGGCGAGGATCAGGTGCAGCGCGGCATGGACCGGATTGCGCGCAGTGATGACGCGCAGGCTGGCGAAAATCAGGATCGCCGCCAGGAAGAAGAACACGATGGTCTGAAAATCCATTGCTGGCACCTGTTAGCGGTAGTGGGCGTCGAGCGCGCGGTCTTCGGCGATCTGGGCCTCGTAGCGGTCGCCGTTGGCCAGCAGCATCTGCTTGGTGTAGTACAGGTCGCCGCGCTGCTCGCCGTGATATTCGAAGATGCGCGTTTCGACGATGGCGTCGACCGGGCAGGCTTCCTCGCAGAAGCCGCAGAAAATGCACTTGGAAAGATCGATGTCGTAGCGGGTGGTGCGGCGCGAGCCGTCGTCGCGCGGCTCGGCGTCGATGGTGATGGCCATCGCCGGGCAGATGGCCTCGCACAGCTTGCAGGCGATGCAGCGCTCCTCGCCGCTTTCGTAGCGGCGCAGGGCGTGCAGGCCGCGGAAGCGGAAGCTCTGCGGCGTCTTTTCCTCTGGATACTGGACGGTGATCTTGCGGGCGAAGAAATATCTGCCCGTAACCGACATGCCCTTCAACAACTCCTTGAGAAAGAGGCTGTTGAAGATTTCCTTCATCGAACCCATGGCGCGCGCCTCACTTCCAGACATTCAGCGGCGACATCATCCAGACGCCGACGACAACGAGCCAGATCAGACAGATCGGCAGAAACACCTTCCAGCCCAGGCGCATCAACTGGTCGTAACGGTAGCGCGGGAAGGTGGCGCGGAACCAGAGATAGAGGATCAGGATGCAGGACATCTTGGCGAACAGCCAGATGATGCTGTCCGGCAGGAAGCCGACCGGCGACGACCAGCCGCCCAGGAACAGGATCGAGGTCAGCGTGGCGATCAGGATCATGTTGGCGTATTCGGCCAGGAAGAACAGCGCGAAGGCCATGCCGGAATACTCGACGTGGAAGCCGACGATTTCCGACTCGCCCTCGGCCACGTCGAACGGCGCCCGGTTTAGTTCCGCCGTGCCGGCGATCAGGTAGACGATGAACATCGGCAGCAGCGGCAGCCAGTTCCAGGACAGGAAATTCAGGCCGAGGCCGGCGAACATGCCGGACTGCTGGCCGTGCACGATATCGACCAGATTCAGGCTGTTGGACACCATCAGCACGCAGAGCAGCGAAAAGCCCATGGCGATTTCATAGGAAACCATCTGCGCCGCCGAGCGCATCGACCCCAGGAAGGCGTACTTGGAATTGGAGGCCCAGCCGGACAGGATGATGCCGTACACGCCCATCGAGGTGATGGCCATGATGTACAGCAGGCTGGCGTCGATATTGGCGAGCACCAGCGTGTCGCTGAACGGCACCACCGCCCAGGCCGCCAGCGCCGGCGCGATGGCCAGCATCGGGGCGATGATGAAGATGCCCTTGCTGGCGCTGCCGGGAACGATGATTTCCTTCATCAGCAGCTTCAGGCCGTCGGCGATCGGCTGGATCAGGCCGAAGGGGCCGACCCGGTTGGGGCCGATGCGCACCTGCATGTAGCCGATGACCTTGCGCTCGATCAGCGTCAGATAGGCAAGACCGAGCATCAGCGGCAGCACGATCAGGACGATCTTCACCAGCGTCCATACCGCCGGCCAGGCGAAGCCGAAAAGCTCCGCGCCGTAATTCATCAGTGCGTCCATTTATGCACGCTCCACGGAAATCGGGCCGAACATGGCGCCCAGATGGGCGGTGCTGGCATGGGCGGCCGCCACCCGCACACAGGCGGCGGGAACGGATTCATCCAGTTCCAGCGGCAGCAGGACTTCGCCCTGCCCCTGCCGGACCTTGACCATCGCGCCGGCGGCCAGCCCCAGTTCGGCCAGCGTCCGGCTACAGACGCGGGCGCTCGGCGGCGCCGCGTCGGCCGTCTGCTGCAAGGCCGGCGCGCGCCGGGCCAGCGGATCGGCGAAATGGATCGGCACGTCGGCAATCCGCTGCAAGCCGGCGGCGGCGGCCGGCAAGGCAAGCGCCACGCCGGTCAGCGCATTGTCGAGGCCGGCGGCGAATTCGCCGCCCTGGCCCAGCGCCTCGTCGCGCACCGCTTCGCTGCTGTCGTGGGCAAAGCCGGAAAGATCGAGCACATTGCCGAGCACGCGCAGCACCTTCCAGGCCGGACGGGCGTCGCCGCGCGCCTTGACGACGCCGTTGAAGCCCTGGATGCGCCCCTCGCAATTGATGAAGGTGCCGGCGGTTTCGGTGAAGGGGGCGATGGGCAGCAGCACGTCGGCGTATTCGAGGGCCGGCGCGTGCTTGAAGGCGGACATGAAGACCACCAGGCCGGCCTGTTTCAACGCGGCCAGCGCCAGTTGCGGGTCGGCGCAATCGAGTTCCGGCTCGACGCCCATCAGCACATAGCCCTGGCGCGGCTCGGCGAACATCCGCCGGGCATTGGCTTTGCCGCCATCGGGCAGCGCCCCGGCGACGTGAGCGCCGACGGTATTGGCCCCTTCGCCGAGAAAGCCGAGCGTGGCGCCGGTCAGGCGGGAGAGTTCCTGCGCCAGCGCGTGCAGTTGCGCCGCATCTGGGGACTGGGTGGCGACATTGCCGAGGAAAATGGCGCATTTTTCGCCATCTGCCAGGCTTTGCGCGATGGCCTGCGCCGACGCGCCGACCGTGACGGCTTCGAGGCCCGCCGGCACGGCGACGCCCTTCAGTTCGGCGGCGGCCCTGACGACGGCGGCGAGCGCGGCGGCCAGTTGCGACGGCGCGACGACCATTTTCTGATGCAGATCGATCAGGGGATCGTCGCCGGTCACCGACAGCAGACTGACTGCGGTGTGATTCTTGGCGGCCTGGCGCAGGCGCTGGGCAATCAGCGGATGATCCTTGCGCAGGAAGGAGCCGACCACCAGCGCCGCGTCGAGATGCTTGATTTCTGCGAGGCGCAGGCCGAGCCACGGCGCGCCGGCGCGCTTGCCGTCGGCGGAAAAATCGCTCTGGCGCGCCCGGCAATCGATATTGCCGCTGCCCAGGGCGCGCAGCAGCTTGCCGAGCAGATACAGCTCCTCGACCGTGCAATGCTGGGCCGCCAGCGCGGCGAGCGCGTCGCCGCCATGCTCGCGGGCGATGTCCTTGAGGCCGTGGGCGACGTAATCGAGCGCCACGTTCCAGTCGACCTCTCGCCACTGGCCGCCCTGCTTGACCATCGGGCGGCTCAGGCGCTCGCCGGAATCGAGCGCCTGATAGGAGAAACGCTCCTTGTCCGAGATCCAGCATTCATTGACCGCCTCGTTTTCCAGCGGCAACACGCGCATCACCTTGTCGTGCTTGATGTGCGCGACCAGATTGGCGCCGACCGAATCGTGCGGGCTGACCGTTCTGCGCCGCTGCAATTCCCAGGAGCGGGCGGTGTAGCGGAAGGGCTTGGAAGTCAGCGCGCCGACCGGGCACAGGTCGATCAGGTTGCCGGACAGTTCGGAATCGATGCTGCGGCCGAGGAAGGTGGTGATCTCGGAATGCATGTTGCGGTTGGCCATGCCGAGTTCCATGATGCCGGCGATTTCCTGGCCGAAGCGGACGCAGCGGGTGCAGTGGATGCA
>Ga0209628_10001223_pt1 | contig 16342 bp, 18 predicted proteins | sample TergutCu122P4_FD_187285 | JGI IMG/M metagenome (GOLD analysis project Ga0209628, IMG submission 187285) | Cubitermes ugandensis P4 segment gut microbial communities from Kakamega Forest, Kenya - Cu122 P4 (SPAdes) (version 2) | ecosystem: Host-associated > Arthropoda: Insects > Digestive system...
CATCAGAGTTTGCCATAAAATTGACAGATTCTATAACCTCTTTTGTAAAAGCCCTGTATCCCGTATGATATTCCGCTAATTTCTGTGACATCAAAACATTCTGAATAAATGTTAATATTCTATTAAAAAAATATTTATACAACGGCATTCCTCCTTTCAAAGCGCCTTTTCCTAAAATACGGGAACCTAATACTACATGATAGAGACCATTCACTATAAGATAAACCATAGATTGAATTAGGAGCGGAGTATATTGATAATCAGGATGAAGCATGATTACAATATCTGCATCTAATGATAACGCCTTTTGGTAACAACTTTTTTGATTTCCTCCGTAACCTTTATTTTCCTGATGCACAATAACATGTTTGATACCTAATTTTTTTGCCATATCAACAGTATTATCCTTAGAATTGTCATCCACTAAAATAACCTCATCTACTATATCAAAAGGTATTTCAGAATAGGTTTTTTCTAAAGTTTGTTCTGCATTATACGCCGGCAGAACCACGCAAATTTTCTTCCCTTTCAGCATGAATACAAATGTTCCGGTTAAAACAAAAAACGAACATCCTGTTATTGCAAGTTGCTCATTAATTGAATTTTATTTTACAAAAGTGCGGATGAAGGGACTCGAACCCCCACGTATTTCGCACAAAAAATATATCACTTAATTTATTAAAATACAGATTAATACATTTTATTTTTGTTTTTTGTTTGTCCCGATTTTGTCCCGATTTTTCAAAAAAAATACACTGAAACTCAATGCAAATATCCTTTTTTAGCGGGAAAAATATGTCTTTTTATAGTTCCTATAAAGAAATTCTACAATAGACAAAAGGACTTACAAAATTCAATTTTTTAAGTAAAACAATAAAAAAAGAACAACACCTTAACTTTTTTTTACGTTTTGTGCCGAGCGTAAAAAATTTTAAGTATTTTTGTAGCAAACAGTTATGTTTTATATTTGTTGCAAAAAATGCAACAAATATTGCTACAAAATTTGCCGCAAATATAAAACATTTTTTAATACAAAAAACTTAAAATTAACTAAAAATCAAGAAAAAATGAGAAATTTGTATTGCCTGTCGGAACAGGCTATTAAGGTGCTGAAAGAGCCCGGAATTAAGTGGAAAATAATGTTTGCTTTAGAAATCAATGACCCACGAACTATTGACAAACATATAAAAAACAATTTTCCCAACAGTCCATTAATGAATTTTAACATCCGTGAAATCATTCGAGAATGTACGTATAAATTAAGCGACACGGACATTTACCGCAAATTGTCAGAAGACGATATTGAAAGGGTTAAATTGCAACGCCAAAAAATGCAGACCCAAAATGCCAAATATAATAACCAGAAAAAAGCGCCCAATGAATAAAGTCTCAAAAGTAAAAATAGCCAAATACCAATTAGTAACTATTGGAGCTGTATTGCTCATTCTAAAACTATTAGGAGAGATTAGTACAGGATGGATAATTGTTTTATCTCCATTTTTTGTACTGTTCATTTTTGAATTAGTTTTTTTGATAATTGGATTTATCAGCTACCGGACAGACAAACGTAAATACCATAATTTATGATTGCACGAGGACTTGGAGAACTACGCAAATATCTTCCACGTGGCTATGCTACGGAATATGCCACACTGTACGGTTGTAGCCGCAGTAAGATATACAAAGTCGCCAAAGGCGAACTGAAAGATTACCGCATTTTAGAGGCACTGAAAGAGGAGGCTGAAGCCAACTTTAAAGTTGCACAGCAAATAAAACATATTAATCAAAAATTATCAAAACAATGAGAGTTTACAAAGATTGGAATTTTCCGGAGACACAGTATATCCGTGAACAGACAAAGAAAGTACAAATAACGCTTCATCACACCGTTTCGGGTCCGGGTGTTGAGGGTGATATTGCTTGGTGGCTAAAGAGTGCCGACCGCATTGCCACAAGTTTTATCATTGATAGAGAAGGACTGTTACATAAGTGTTTTGGCGATGACTTTTGGGGATACCATTTGGGCTGTAAAACTACTCATTTTGCGGCGGCAGGTCTGCCCTACAAAAAACTTGATCCTAATAATATCGGAATAGAATTAGACAGCTGGGGTGCATTGGCAAAGCACAGTGATGACAAATTTTACCCGATTAACTACGTGGACGGTAAAATACTACCCAACCTCAAATGCAAACCGGTAGCCAATATCTATGAATATTGCAGCTCACAAAAATACCGCAACATACAATATTATGAGCGTTATACCACCGCTCAATTGAACACTTTGCGTGAACTTCTATTGTATTTGCAAGACAAACACAAGATTCCTGCCAACTACAGCAGCGATATTTGGAATGTTTGTACAAGAGCATTGCGAGGCGAACAGGGTATCTATTCTCATACATCATTCCGTTCCGACAAGTCAGACTGCCACCCTCAAATAGAACTTATCAATATTTTAAAAAGCCTGTAATGAAAATAGATATAAAACTTTTTTTGCTATTTATTTCTGTGATTGTTATTTTCTCCTTGTTGCATCATAACTGCAACAGGGAGAAAACAACAGCCATTACAACAACAACTGCTGTAATTATTGATACGCTAAAACTGCGAGATACTGTCTATTTTCCCAAGCCATACAGAGTGGTGGAACTCCACACAGATACCATGTATATTGACACATCCAAGACCATACACGACTATTTTACAGACAAATACTATTTACTCTCTTTTAGCGACAGTTTGTTACAGGGAACCGCCGACATTAAAATATCTCAAAATGCCATTGAATTAGCAAAGTTTGATTATGAAATATACCGTCCTACCATACTCACTACTACAGTGATAACAGAAAAAAGCGTGCAACGTTTTTTCTTCTCTTTGGGTGGCGGTGTCAATTACAATTTTACGTCAAAAAGAGTAGGATTAGAAATGGTTGCCGGCATCGGAATAAAACGCCACCATATTCACGCAAGTTATGATTTTATCAATCAAACGCCGCATTTGAGCTGGCAATATCAGATTATTAGACAGTAAGAAAAACAGCATAAAAACATCCAAAAACAACAAAAAATGTATCAAAAATAACAATAATGCTTTTTAATGATTGCAAGAGAACAAATTAACAATATATTGTTAGCAGCCGATATTGTTGAAATTGTAGAAGAATCCGGTGTAAAACTACGCAAATCAAGCGGTTGGCTATATAAAGGAGTTTGTCCGTTTCATCATGAAACAGACGGCAGTTTTTTTGTTAATATCAGAACTCGCAGTTACCGGTGTTATGGTTGTGGTGTGTATGGTAACGCCATAGATTTTATAATGAATAAAAACGGGCTTACTTTTATTGAAGCAGTCAGACAATTAGCAAAAAAATATAACATTATTATTGAAGAATTTACGCCAAGCAAGGAACAGGAAGAAGAAGAAAAACTGCGAGGTCAACTTCTTAAAATTTACGAAGAAGCCGCCCGCTTTTACAGTGGACAGTTAGAACGGCATCCGGCAGCTTTAGCGTACATACGTGGTCGTTTCAATGATGAAACGATAGACGCTTTTCGTATTGGTTTTGCTCCCGACAATTTTACTGCACTTTACAAACATCTTCGTCAAAGCGGTTTTTCGATGGCAATATTAGAAAAGAGTGAACTGTTTAGACAAAAACAGGACAGGGGTAACTACGATTTTTTCAGAAACCGCATCATGTTCCCCATTTTTGACATTACCGGACGTGTGATAGCCTTTTCCGGGCGTATATTACCGGAGAGTGACGAAAATTCACCCAAGTATCTTAACAGTGCCGAAAGTGTCATTTATTCAAAGAAAAATGTACTTTTTGGGTTAAATTTTGCATTTTCTCATATAAGGCAACAGGATAATGTAGTGATTGTAGAAGGCTACGCCGATGCAATCAAATTGCATCAATTAGGTGTACTCAACGTTGTTGCCGCCTGCGGAACAGCATTGACAGATGAGCAAATAGGAAGATTAAGCAGGATTACACGTAACTTTTACCTATTATACGACAGCGACCCCGCAGGACAGGCAGCCGCCGAGAAAAACGGCAAGAGAATTACAGAAGCCGGTTACAATACCTACATTCTCACAATTCCTGACAATGAAGCCGGAGAGAAGCAAGACCCCGACACTTTTTTCCGTTCATCCGCCCACTTCCTTGAGTTCTGCGAACACAAGGAAAACTTTCTATACAGGCTCACCCAATCCCGCAGCAGCCAAGCCGATGACCCTGTATTGAAAAGTTTCGCCATAAAAGAAATTGCATCCCTTTTTTATACACGCCCGGAAAGCGAGCGCACCGCAATTATAGAATCTCTATCAGCCATTCTCAAACCCAAAAACTTATGGCAAAAAGTCATCAAAGAGTTAGAACATGAGAAGTTAGAACGGCAGAAAATCAAAGAAATAACAAGCAATGGCAGAACAAACGAGCAGAACAAATCCATTGAGAAGTACGGTTTTTACGAGGAACGGAATAGTTATTACTTTTACGCTCCAAAAGGAGAGGGCTTTTTTCAGGGTAGCAATTTCACATTAGAGCCTTTATTTCACATAGAATCAACCGTTAATGCCAAGCGGTTATACAGGCTCAAGAACGAATACGGTGTTGTCAAAGTGTTAGAGTTTTCGCAAAAAGATTTGATTGCCATTTCTGCGTTCCGTCTCAAATGTGAATCATTGGGCAATTTCCGTTTCGATGGCGGCGAGTATGGACTGAGTAAAATAAAAGCCTTCCTCTACGAAAAGACCAAGAGTTGTAAGGAAATAGTGCAGTTAGGTTGGCAAAAGGAAGGCTTTTTTGCGTGGAGTAACGGCATTTTTGCCGGCGGTAATTTTACCGAAGTGGACGAGTTGGGGATTGTAGCATACGAGACAGAACATTATTACATCCCTGCCCTCTCCTCTTTTTATCGTCAGGAAGATATGTTGTTTCAGTTTGAACGCCGTTTTAAATATCTTCCCGGAAACATCTCTCTCTATGAGTATGCAGAGAAGTTAACAAATGTTTACGGTGACAACGCTATTGTAGGTTTTTGCTATTACATATCAAGTTTGTTTAGAGATATTATAGTTTCAATATTCCGTTTTTTTCCTATTTTGAACATTTTTGGTCCAAAAGGCACCGGAAAAAGTGAATTGGCAGTAAGCCTCTTAAAACTTTTCGGTGATTTACCGGTAGGCATCAACATGACCAACTCCACCATTGCGGCAATGGCAGACCACGTTTCGCACACCCGAAACGCACTTTGTCATATTGACGAATACAAGAATAGTGTTGAGTACGAGAAAGTTGAATTTCTAAAAGGTTTGTGGGATGGCGTAGGACGTAATAGGATGAACATGGAGAAGGACAGAAAAAAGGAGATGACGGCAGTTGATACCGGTATTATCCTGACCGGACAGGAGATGACTACGGAAGATAACGCTCTGTTTTCCCGCGTAATTTTTCTATCCTTTTCCCAAACAAAATTTTCAGAGGAGGCAAAGAGTAATTTTGAAAATTTTAAGAAGTTCGAAAAGCAGGGACTAACACACCTGACCACTCTTTTTCTCTCTTTTCGCCCCATCATTCAGGAAAATTACGCTCAACAGTACAACTTGGCGACAGTGGATATTTTGAAGAAGGTAGAGAAACAGAAGATTGAAGACCGCATTCTAAAGAATTGGGTGGTATTGCTCGCTTCTTTTCGGTGTATCAAAACACAGATTTCTTTACCGTTCAGTTACGAAAAGACGGTTGATGTTTTTGCCGAACTGATTAACCGCCAGAACAGTGAAGTATTTGCCGGCAACGAGGTGAGCGATTTTTGGAATACCTATCAGGAACTGTTCAGTAGTGGATTAATAGAGGATAAATACGATTTACAAATTAGGGAAGTACAGGAATTGAAGTGTTTACAGCAAAATTACACAACTCCAATAAAAGTACTATTTATGAATCCTAACCGCATTTTTTCTCAATACGCACAGATAAAAAAGAACAACAACGAAAAAAAACTGCCCAAAGATACATTACAGTACTACCTTCAAAACTCTGATGAGTACCTTGGACTGCATCAGGTACGGTTTAAAAAGTCCATAAAAAACTTGCAGGATAAGACAAGCGCCACTCAGATACCGGGCGATGGCTCTATTGCATTTGAGTACGAGCGCCCCAACGCATGGTGTTTTGATTATGACAAGTTGGTTGAACGAATGGGGCTAAATCTCGATACTGAGTTTATGCAGGAAGATGAAATTAAAAATAATGATAACGAGTAAAAAATAACAGTAAAACGAGGAAAATATGGAAAAAACATAGTTAAAAAATAGGGTAAAAAAGGTTAATTAAGTTGTAATCAGTTGTTTAAAAAACAAACTGATATTTCTTTAAAAAAAAATTTATCTGACTTAGAACACATTTTTCTCATTGACACCATTGACACCATTGACAACGCAGAGAATCAACACATTAAGAACAAAAAATCCATTGACAACACATTGACAAGCATTGACAAAACAGTAAAGAGCAGGAGGCAGATTGACAAACATTGACAGCCATTGACAAAAATTAGAGTTATGAGTAAAATAAAAATATTAGTAATCAATAGTTTAAGTTTTTTTACAATTTGTCAATATTGTCAATGGGGAAAATAGGGGGCTTGAAAGAAAAAATAAAAAAAATTATGAATAAGAACAGCAAAATTTACAGTACTACCATCAAAGTACATCCGGCAGTGTTCCGGTATATTGATAACACTTTTGAAAAAACGTCCGGCGCTTATGACCTGCGGGGACATCTACTTTACAATTTTATTTCGACAGGGTTAAACAGGAAAAGTATTAACATGCCGAGTATGATTCCCCTGATGTACGAAAAGATGAAAGAGATAAAAATTGTAATAGGCTCTTTTGACTACCACCATTACGGCTGGGAAATTCCACCGATACATCAGGTCGCTATCAGTAACCATATTTACAAACAGATTCTATTTGATGCTTGTTACCGGATAATGGTCAGTCATGTATTCGGAGGATTGCCACGTGATACCGCCATCAAAGAGTATTTGAACGAACATTTTTTTGAGGAGGAGGAACTCAACTATCCTGCATTGAGAAAACATTATCAACGCCACTGGATTGATACAGAAAAGATTGCAAAAGAAAATGTTGCCGAATTTAACACATCCTCCTCCCATCAATTACCCGAAAAGAACACAAGAAAAAATGTTGGACTTGTCCCATTTAGAATAAAACAGTAAAAATTATGCAGAAAATTGAAAAAAATGCAGCCTGCGGCAATATGACAGGAAACAGGAGGATTTTCATCGCCCCTGTTAATGAAATAGAAAAGATTGATTTAGTTGATATTAGAACAAAAATTGTTACTATGAAATCAGGGGAACAGTTTGGCGAGATTGAAGCAAATAATATTCAATTTAATTCCAAAGAAGAAGAAGGACGGTATGAACATGAAATATTGTGTAATCTGCTTTCCACAAAAGGAAAGTACGATACTCTTTTTGACCGTATGAAAAACAGGCGGTGGGTAATAAAAATTGAAGACAATAACAATATAGTATGGTTAGCAGGCTCCTTGACAGAGCATTTTCGTTTCAGTTGGGAACATACCGGCGAGGACAAAGCCTCAGGAGAGCATTGTTACAAACTGTCTTTCTATCGCGAAAGTACCGAGCCGCTATATACAACCATTCTGTAAGTGTCCTTACTTACTTTGCTTTTTGCGACTACATTTGCTCAAAAATCAAAGCATGGCATTGCATTTTATTGATATAGGCAACAAAGAGAGCATCATCGAAGTTTATGGAACTATCGGAGAGAGATGGGATAGTGAACAGGCGAATACCACTCAAGCGCTTAGTCAGGAACTTGCCCGCATCAAAGCGTTGAAAGCAGACACAATCACAGTAAAAATCAATAGTTTAGGTGGTGATGTTAATCACGCTTTAGCTATTTTTGATTTGTTGGAGGAACACACCGCCCAAATTACCACCCAAATCATCGGGCTTTGTGCCAGTGCTGCTACCGTCATTGCCGCAGCCGGAACAACAAGAAAGATGAGTCGCAATGCTCTTTTCCTTATCCATCAGTGCCATTCATACGTTGGACGGGCTAATGAAACACAATTAGCAGCCGAAATAGAAAGTCAACGCACTGTAAACAAACGTATTTTAAGTATTTACACAGAAAAATGCGCTAACGGCAAAAGCCAAGAGATAGAAAATCTTTTTGTTGCCAACAATGGACAGGGCAAATGGATAGAAGCAAGTGAAGCATTAAGGCTTGGTTTTGTTACTGACATTTATAATGAAAGTCGAAAAGCCGCCTGCATTGACAAAAAGAGTTTTGAAAATTCCTGTTTGCCGGAACTTCCCGAAGGATATACCGATTTTCTGACGAAAGAAACGGAAAGCCAACCCGAAACAATAAGTAGAGAAAAGGCTTTTCAGGGCTTTATTGAAACGATAAAAAAACTATTTCCAAACCAAAATAACAATCAAAATCAACCTTTTATGAAAAATCTATTTCCGTTAATCTGCCTTGCAACTTCCATGACAGAGGGAACCTACAACAAAGAAAAGGGGGCAACCTTTACCGATGAACAGTTACAGGCAATAGAAAAAAGGCTGAAGGAATTTTCAGACCTGAAAATAGCCTTTGAAGCTGCAAAGACAGCCAAAGAAACTGCCGAAAACTCCCTTGCTGCATTGCAAAAACAGTATGATGACCTTAAAGCCATCATTGATAAACTCCCCGGTTCCGTTCCAAATGTGGACGGCGACGATGCTCAGGATGGTAACGCCGACACCTTTGCCGACTGGCAGAAAAAAAGCAAATATTATCAGGAAATCCAACAGGAACTTTAAGCCGTTATATATTATAAATCAATAAATTAACAAGAAAGATGACAGAATTATCGGTAGAACAGATATTAGAAGAATACGGTCGCTATTACGAGCAGGCAGGTCAAAACCTTTCACGCCTCAAACGTGCCTTAATGCAGGCAAGCGAAACTTTGCGGTATGCAACTTCAATTCCCACCAATGATACGATTTTCAAACTTGCGAATCCGCTGTTTCAGCCTGTATTGCAAGCCTTTCAGAAGGCTTTTACGCCACGTGGAAGCGTAAAATTTGTACCCAATCCGATAGAGCTTCACCCTATCAAAATTGATTACAAGTTTTATCCGACTGATGTAGAAGGAACTTGGCTCGGTTTTCTTGATGGCGACTCAAGCCGGACAATTGAAAACTGGCCCATTGTGAAGTACATGCTGGAAGAATATTTGATGAACCAAGCAATTGAGGATAAAGAATTAAACGGTGTTTACAAGGGAATTTGGAAAGAGCCAACCGAAGGAAAGGCAGGACTTTCCATCAACTGCATGGACGGACTCAAAAAAGCGCTTCGCAAAGGTGCGGAACATCCTGATTGTCAAATTAATGTAATAGACGGTATGGGAGTACTTGACGAAACAACTGTTTTTGACCAACTTGAATTTTATGACAAGAAAATATCGGAACTTTATACCGGTAAAAAATTGGTTCATTTTGTGGCTCAAAAATGGGTACGTGCTTTTAAGTCAGCCAAACGTGCCAACGGTTATTATTTTATTGACGGTCCCGACAAAATCAATGCAGGGATTGATTTTACGGAACATCTTGTTGTGGGTTTGCCGAGCATGAACGGCACAAACGACATCTTTACCACAATGAAAGAAAACATGTTACATTTGCGCAAGCGCGATTTAAGCAAAGTGCATGTGGACGTCCAAAAAGTTGACAGGGAGATAAAATTCTTAATTCATTGGTGGGAAGCTGTTGGTTTTGCCTGCAATGCAATGGTATGGACATCCAAAGAAAGCCTTGCGACACTCCCCACAACTCCCGAACCGGAACCAGAACCCGATACTCCATAAACTACGTAATCTATTAACCATTAATCACTAACCATTAATCATAAAAATTATGCCAACAGAAGAATTAATTTGTTCCTTAGAAATGGAAGACCTAAACATGCACTCAACATGTGGTAACAATATGAGTGGTGTTAAAAACGTGTATATAACTTTCAAAGAAGATGTTGCCAAATTTCCTACGCTTCCTAACGTAAGAGAATCATACGAGGATTTTGCGATATTGGAAGGCGATATTGTCATGCGGGATGGTAAACGTTTTTATCATATCTATTGCAGTCGCGACTTAGGCGAGTTAAAATATACCTTGCAGGGACCCACGGGCGCAAGGTCATTGAAAGCTACGCTTGAAATCTATCACCCCGGTTTTAAGTCAAAATTACTCGGCTTGGTATCTTCGACCATGAACAGTGAACTGATAATTTTAGCAAGACTTAATAATGGTGATGTTCACTTGCTTGGTGATAAAAACAGGGGTGTCGAATATGGGGATAATCCTGAACTTTCCAGCGGGAAAGCCGTAACTGATAACAACGGAGGTACGCTTAATTTTGTTTATGATACCCCGACTGCTCAAATTTACACAGGTAATATTGACGCTGTTACAGGCGTATAAGAAAAAGGAGTTGCACTGCCTCAAAAAGTGCCTCCACGACCTTTTCACGGTCACGCTTTTGCACGGAGTGAAATAAATTAGCAAGAGCAAAATTGTTAGTTTTTTTTTATTTTTTGTTGAGCCGCTTTAGAGCGGCTTTTTTTTGAAAAAATGTTTGCATATTCTCCTCTATTTTTGAATCAAAAAAGAGTATGGACGATATTAAAACATGGTTACAAACAGAGGATAAAAAGTATGCTGATGGCGTTGCATTACTTGAAAAATACCATAAAAACAAGATGTTGATTAGACATTTTAGAAATGCCAATCCTGTTTTTAATGCCAAGAAATTGGAGTATGAACTGAAAAAACTGACCGGCATTCCGTTAATCGTTCTTTTTGCGGAAAATGCAACAAAACAAAAAACGGTGCATGTTACCACCACTGCATTGCCCGAAATAATAAAACAGGCAAAAAACATTGTTTACGAACTCTTTACAAACATATCTATCATGCACCGTAAACTGTTTGAACTTGGTGAAGGTAACAGCGAAGATATAGTCAAAAAACGCAAAGAGCTATTAGAAGAACGTCTGCCGCTAATCAAACGCTACGAACAGATTTATTTGCTTAAAGAGCAATATTTTACTACCGGCATTATTCCAAAAGAACTGCCTTTATTGTTAAACGAACACGTAAAAAACAGCGCAGAAACAGAGGGCAACCCCGATGACACCCCATCCTGTAAATTGCATCTTCTTTCAGGAGTTGAATTAATGAAGAAAAAACAGGCTATTACAGTTGCTATCAATAAAATACAAAACCGTTTGCAATATCAAAGCCTTACTAAAACAGAGCAACCTAATCCCATGCCGCCCTCTCCATCCAGAGACAAAATAGAAACAAAACTTGCAACCCTGAAGGACGAACTTAAAAAAATCTTACAACTAATTGATGAAAAGAAATGAGCCTCATTGATTTTGCCTCTATTGCCGACCGTTCAGAGAAAAAGAAGAAACAGCCTGAACAGTTTCCATTCGACCACTATTTTCCGCAATCAGTCTCTTTTGTGGGCGAACCTTGGGAAATATTAAGTAAACACATCGGCAAATTAGAACAGGGTGCAGTGATAAACTTCTGGACTTTCGGCAGATACGCCATGCACGATATAATAAGTTATGTATGCCGGCAAATTGGCGCTTGCAGTGTAAGCGCCTGTACGTGGGCAATTACAGAAAAGGCAGTAAGCCAAGTTTTAGCTCGTATGAAGGACGGACTAATTACAGATTTTAGGCTTTGGATAGACCCGCGTGTAAAGGTGCGTAATCCCATCCCTTTACAGATGTGTCAGGCTAATTTTCCGGTAGTCATTGCGCCGGTACATGCCAAACTGTGTCTATTTGCCAATGATAAATGGAAAATATCCGTTTCCGGCAGTCTCAACTTTACCACCAATCCACAGCCTGAACGTGGTATTATACAAGTAATTGACAGTGTTTATTATAGAGATTTGGAAGTAATCAATGGACAGTTTGACAGAACAGCAAAAGAGTGAAGTTTACCAATTGGGCAGAATCGGTTTTTCGTTCCGTGAGGTAGCCGCCAATTTTGGTTTTGACTTGTCGGAGGTAGCAAGGCAGTTTCGGGAAGAACAGGGAGAAATCTATCAAAATTGGTACAAAGGCTACCTTACTGCACAAGCCGAAATACGCAAAACCGTTCTTGATGCTGCCCTCAATTCCTCTCAACCTGCTGTTTTACAAATGTTAAAATATTTTAGGCAAGCCACTGACGATAATTTAGAAGCCTTTGAAATATGAAAAATGCCATTCAGAAGACATCCCGAAGTATTGACAGCCTGCGAGAAGATGATTTTGCTGCTATTTCCGAGTACTATTCTACCGGAGAAAGCGCTACTTTAACTGAAAAACAGCAGAAAATATTAGAACGTTTGCGCACCGCTCATGCCATTTTGCGCAAATATCCACGCAAAAGCATTGCCGTACTGAAATTGCAGGCGCGTTACCCTGATTTAAGTCGTGAACAGGCTTTTGTAGATATTCGTAACGCTTGCCGACTGTGGAATAAGTACGACCCCATAGACAGAGATTTTTTAGAAGGCTGGTTTCTGGACTGGCTGATGAAAGAGATAGCCAACCCCGCCGGTAGCGACACCGCACGAGCCAAAAACATAAGCACTCTGCAAAAGTACCTTGCACAGTTGCCGCCTGTTAAAATTGACCCCAAACTGATGGAGAGCAACCAGATATTCATACAGTTCAATATCAATGGAAAATCCATGACTTTGCCCGAAGAATTGATTGCCAAGCTCCCCATTGAGTTGCGCCGTCAATTTATGGACGGTATAGACAACGAAATCGGCGAAGATACCGCTTACGAAATTCTAAACACTTAAAAACTAACGAGTAACGTGTAACGATTGTAACAAAAAAAATGGAAATAAAACTGAATGGCAATTTGGCGCAACTTCCGGGTTTTATCCTCAGTCCCAAATGCCATGTTTCTGTAGAAGGACGTGGCACGGGAAAGTCCGCAGATATTGGTTTTTGGCTTGACAGGCTTATTAGGCTCATGCCCAAGTCGGTAATTGCTCTTACCGGTAAAACTTATGGGCAACTTCTCACCAGAACATTACCAAGTTCCCTTAAAATCCTAAACCAACTTGGCTATCAAAAAGACCAAAACTATGTGATTGGCAAAAAGCCGCCCGCCTATTTTGACAGTTCCTACGAAGAAATTAGCAAGTACGACAATTTTATCTCTTTTAGCAATGGTACACGCATAGCCCTTATTTCTCAAAGTGAGCCGGGCAGCGGTCGCGGCTGCAATGTGGATTTTGAAATTGCCGATGAAACACTGACTTTGAACAAAGAGCAGTACGACCAAGAAATTGTGCCTACCAATCGTGGTAATTTAGAGTTTTTTGGCAACAAGTCAAAAAAGCCGGTCTATTTGCATCACGGCTTTAAATACTCTACATCTATGCCCCCTACCCGTGATGGACGGTGGGTTTTGGAATATGCCGATTATTACGAAAAAGAAGCCGGCATCAGACTATTTGAGATTTGGAACAGGATTGTAAAACTTCAATTGGAGTTGTTGGATATTGAAAATCCGAAACAATTTGCGGAACTTTGGAATGAAATTGTCCGTATAAAAAGCCGGATACGCCCTTTTGTATCTTCTGCAGGCGTGCTTTTTACTCTCAGCAATGCTTTTGATAATCTTGAATTTTTGGGACTTTCCTACATCAAAAAAAACAGGCAGGCGCTCCCACAACTTATTTTTTTGATAGAAATAATGAATTTTCTCTTTGACAAGGTCGAAGATTGTTTTTATGCCGTTAATGACGAAAAGCATGTTTACCATAACGGACTTGATGATGCTCGCTTATTCGGTTTTGCCAAAGAAAGCAATTTCGATTTTGCCCGCCTGCAAATTAAAAATTCAACCTTTGACAGAGATTGTAATCCTGATTTGCCTTTGGAAATAGTTCCCGATTGGGGTAGCAGTATCTGTCTGTTTTGTGTTTGTCAGGAACGGCAGTTTGATTTTATTTCCGGTACTGTTTCCGGGCAACGTTGTCAAAATTTTATAAATGAGTTTTTTGTCAAGCCGGACGAAAACAGTAATGTACTGATAAAAGAGTTATGTGAGCAATTTACAAGCTATTACAGCGTACATCAACATAAAAAGGTGCATTACTACCGCGATAAATATGGCGACAGCAGGAACCCCAATATCATCAATTCCATGAGTTATAACCAACTTGCCATATCCTATTTAAAAAAATCAGGATGGGAAGTAATTGAGCATACCCACAAGGGAATGGAGCCACCCCAAAGTGATAAATACTTGCTTTGGGGGCTTATTTTGAGGCAGGAACGTAAAGACATGCCCTTGGTGCGTTTCAACGGTGATAAGTGCCGTTATACGCTTATTTCAATGAATAATGCCATGATTAAAGATGTGGACGGTCAACTCAAAAAAGATAAAAGTTCCGAACGGAAAAGTTCGGGTATTCTACCGGAAGAAGCCACCCACTTTTCAGATGCCGCCGACAAAATCGTATGGACAAAGTTTGGCGACAGTATAAAAGGTAAAAAAGAACGTTATATGCCGGTCAGGATTAATCACTAAAAACAATCGGTATTAATGTTAATTGTGGACGGGCGGCGGTGGCAAATCTCAAAAAAACGATGTTGTTTTTAACATTTTATTAGGTTTTGTATTTGTAGCAAATATTGTAGCAAAAACAGTGTAAAAAAATCACTCAAAACATTAATATACAGATGTTTAAGAAATGCAAAGAAACGCTAAAATCACTCCAAAAATCCGTTAAAAAATTGATAATCAAATGTTTAAAAATCATTAGTGGCTGCAAATAATTGATACACAATATATTAAAATTCAAAAAAAGTAAAAAAAATAATACAACGTAAGATAAAAATATGTATATTAGCATTTAGAAACAAGGGGAAATTAAAAACCCTCACAGTATTAATAATTTAAAATTTATTCAAAATGGTAAAGAATGAAACAAGCGTAAAAAACGCAAACAGCGCAACAAGCGCAAAAACGACTACAAACAACAACGTAGTAACACCCGCAACGGTAAAACCAACCGCCGCAACTGCACCCGCTACATCAGCAAGCGAAAAAAACGCTAAAACTGAAACAGCACCCCTACCAACCGCAAACGGTACACAAGCCCCGATAGCAGCAACGGAAACACCCCAAGCCGCTAACGTTCCAACTGTTCAAAATGCCGCACCCACAGCGGAAAGCACACCCCAACCCACCAAAGCGGAAACTATCGAGGAACTTAAAAAACGCCTTGAAATAGAACTAAACCGCCTTAACCACAAAAAAAAGTTAGCAGCGCACAGAGAACAGTTTATTAATAGCCTGAATAGCCTGCAACTTTATGCCGATGAGTTGAAAAATGAAAGCGAATTTGAAACCCAAAGCGGAAAATTAACTTTCAACATTTTAACTACTGACAACTACAACCGCCCATCTTTTGCAGATGCTTTTTCAATTACAAATACCGCCTTAATAAGTAAGTTTTGTAATATTCTACTTTCCGAAATGGAGCAAAAAATTGTATCACTTGAAACCGAACTATTAACCGCTTAATCCTAAAAACAAAGGCGGGGCATAACTTTCACACCCGCCCCGCCTTTTAAAAATCTTAATTGTCAATTAACAACTAAAAAACGAGCAAAAATATGAAAAATCTAAATGACTACACCGCAAAAAAATCTACTTTCGGAAATAGTACCGAAACAGCAGAAAACAAGGAAATTACAAACAGACAAAGGCAGTTTGACAGACTTTTAGAAGCAACAAGCGAAGCAAGGAAAATAAAAACAAAGTCTATTAACGAGGCAACAAGCGAAGCGGCAGCCTATTATTTTGCAACCCGCCCTATAAATTTTTACCTTTTAAACCACGTGTACAAACAAGAGGGGATAACGGAATTTAAAAAATTCAATGAATGGAAAAACGAGAGCGCAACCGTTATAAAAGGCTCAAAAGCATATCCGATATGGGGGCAACCCGTAGGAGCGCAAAAGGAAGAAGAAGCAGAAGCAAAAGGGGAAGCATACGAAGCGACAGAAGAAGAAAATAGACGTTTCCCGATGTGTTACGTTTTTAGCAACTTGCAAGTAAGACCGATAACGGCAGAAAGGGGGGCTTATGTTAGCGCATAGGATTTGTAAACAGTACAGCCATTTATTAGAGTTTGGCAGAACCTACACAGGAGCAGAATTTGCCGCATTGATATT
>Ga0209628_10001224_pt1 | contig 16336 bp, 11 predicted proteins | sample TergutCu122P4_FD_187285 | JGI IMG/M metagenome (GOLD analysis project Ga0209628, IMG submission 187285) | Cubitermes ugandensis P4 segment gut microbial communities from Kakamega Forest, Kenya - Cu122 P4 (SPAdes) (version 2) | ecosystem: Host-associated > Arthropoda: Insects > Digestive system...
AGACTATTATGATGACAACCAATTTATTTGTCATTGTTAATGTAAAACAATTGCGAACCGGCGGTAGTTTGAGAATTTTACTGCCTTTTTTCCGAACATCTTGGGTGTTGGTGTCCTAAATTCAGCAATTTTTAAACTAATTACGATGTTGGAATAGGAACTCTAAACATTTTCCGCCCAATTTGCAATCCGGTTGGACTTTGTCAAACTTTCGGGATGTCGGGGTGGGTTTGAACTCCGAAACCAGAAACACCACTGCAAGACAGTTTGTGTTAAAAGAAACCTTTATTTAATAAATTACAACCGTATGAGACACAGTGAACTACAAAAGGAAATCGAGATGCCGGTTCTTCTTGCTTATGCAATCAAGGACTCCACCAATATCTTCAGAATTTCGGGGGGGGGGGTTTGAACACCCCAAACCCCCCCCTCGGTACGCCACTGCTTCTACATAAACCCTGAGGACATGCCATACCACTGTGCCAGATCCATACAACATAAGTAAATGCATCACATGCATTACAAAATTGTCTTGAAATACAATAAGTAACATAAGTTTGTTGCTTGAAAATTTATAAAATTTATGTTTATACTTTATCCCAACATAGGGAAGAAATTCAGCTTTACATTGCAGTTAACTCATAATATTTTTGGCACAGTGTATAAAAGCAGAACAAAATAGATTGAATGTATTCATACTGAGAAATCCTTATGCAGTATAATAAAGACATCAAGTAACTGATTTCTGTATGTTGCCTGGGAGACACAAATGATTCCAAATTCTTATATCATACCAAAAAGAGTCAATGTAACTTGCAGTACTCTGTGACAGGTTAATGTAATCATGCAACTGAATTTGCACTCACTGGCTGTTCTTCTATTAAACTGCCCATCAATTACCTTTACAATCATTTATGTCAGCAGAACCTCGCTTAAGAGTTGTCCAGCTGCCTGGACAGCGTGAACATTCAGTCTGGCCAGATTTGGGCTGGTAGCTTCCATAGTCACAAGTTGTGCACGGAGTCAATCCAGGTACAGAATTCTTCCCATGTTTATGTTTCCGGCCAAAACATCCCGGAGGGCAAAGGGCTAATAAAGGAATGCAATCATACCACTGAACTGCATACAACCACTAATTACACACTACTAAAATTAACACAAATACTATTACATACTATTAAAAAGCAGACATCAATGGGAATAAGCATTGTCAGGATTTGCTCATCTCTTAGTTTTATTCTTATCTTCATTTTTACTGTAAAATTCTATGTTTTGAAGTGTGATTTCATGTAGTCTAACAAAAATTTGTTGATGTTCCTCTCAACCACAGGGACTTTGAATATCATGCACTTTTTTATTTATTACCGCAGTTTTGTAATTTTGAAGTTGTTACTTATTCCACGTGAGACTGTCAATTTTTCACAAGCAGATTAGCCATTTGGAGGAACAACCACGGTACTCTTAGAAGTTGTAATAATCTAAACACTAAACAAGATAGGAATTGTATGTATAACATGACATTGTAGCACATTCACACAGTGTTTCTACTTCCTCAGCTGTCCTAACAGCCTGATAATATTTCACTCAAACAGAGCACTTTTATGGCGATTTAATGTCACTGGCAACAGCAAAACATACTTAGGTATGCATGTAAAGTGCCCAATATTTTTTTGCCAATTTTAACCAAATTTGGAATTTCTTAACAGAGTCTCTTAGAAGTCACCAACAGCAAACTTCACGGAAATCTGTCCACTGGGAGCCGCACCAATACATGAGGTCAGACAGACAGAAAATTGATGGACATTACAAAGGCAATAGACGCGTTTTGCACCTCTGCAAATGCACCTAAGAACCTAACATACACATATGACCTTATCCTTATAAGTGTTTGACAAAGTTGCAATTCACTCTGGACCCTAGTCTTTCTACTGTTGCACACACAGACTCACAGGAAGGCAGAAATCATGCATGAACTATGCACAACACCCTATAAGGAAATTGCCTGCATAATGAACTCTTTACTAGCCTACACCAGTAAGGACTTACATCGACATTCTCTCACATTCTTTGCATGTGTCCTTCTTGTTGATGTCCCTGGTGGACAGGACAGGCATATAATACTTCCTTCAACAGGCTGATAATGACCAATGGGACATGATTCACATAAGAGGGTGGTCATATTATAATACATTCCCACTGGACACTTCACACAGGTATTGTTCTTGAACACAGAGCCAGGTGCACAGATGATTTTCGGTTTGCTCTTAAACTCTACTTGTTTCACTTTTAGTCGTTTCTTGTGATGTGGCAAATTCACTAAAAGCCCCTTCCTCACTGAATGCTGAAGGGCATCCATCATTTGATGCATTCCAGACTGTAGAATTTGTGCATTGGTTTGATTCTGCTTTACCTTAACATGGCCTGGAAAAGTTAAGAGATACATCAGGAATGAATTCACTACAAAAGAAGAAATGGAAGCAACAAGAGAAATTATGTGATAGGTCAATAAAAAGCAATGGTAGCAAATGCCCAGTTTCTATTCCAAGTTGCACTAAACCCTCTAGTTGTTTAACCCCTGTCCCAAACAAACATGTATTGTTCTTGAGACCACCAAAGACATAACACGCAGCCCAATATAATTTTATTGCAGTGTATAACACACAGCCAGGTACTTAATTACAATTAGAAGTGTGCCATAAACTCATGCAACACAAATGTATGAGTAAAGTGCAAATAAATATTCATACACCACATGTGGTCGTGAGAAAGAGCATGGAATGCTCGTGATAAAATTTCTGGATGAAAACTGGAATAATAGTTTTAAGTTGTAATTTTAATTTCAATGTTACTCATGATTACACCACCAACGAGATCTCGTTGTCCACAATATACTGTATAGTTTCCTCCGGGACACCACGCGAGACCTGACGATGGCCCATTGACAGGGCCGAAACATGTAGTCTATAAGTCCAATAAACCTAACCTAACCTAACCTTACATCATGGAATAATAGTGTTTAAATAACTCATGCATGAAAATATTTTCCTGAAGCTTCTGCTTGCCAGTTCTCAGACTAAAGTTGCATCAGATAAATAGGCAATTATGTCTCTTACACCAAACAATATGAGAAGCATAAATCAATGAACTCACCTATCATATGGAAACGAAGTTCAATGTGTTTGTCATATGCCTTTTCCACAGTATTCTTCTTACGTGGACTACCTGTTGACTCTACAGCATACAGTGTCTCATTCACACCGACACTTTGGTTGGCAGATCCTTTTGTCATTGTCAACATCCTGATTCCTCCATTAGAGTAAGATCCATCCTATGACAGGGCATAAAAAAGTGAAACATGTTGGTATGTTGCTGATTCCTCATGACACTGAACTCCTTGAAAAATTATTGTAAACTATAAAATACATGTATTAAAGGCTTACAAAGAGAAGTAAAGAAAAATGACAAACAGCATTATGTTGAACATTACAACAAATTAAGTTGTGGGAGTAGGACATGACAAAGTACTAACATTTCTTTGTCTCCTATTATCCCGTCTCCGTCTAATCACCACATTTGATTCCTCCTCTAGGCCTGACAGAATCTGGTCACATATTGTGACCATGTCTTCAACACGACATGACAGAGCAGCACCACAGATTTCTGCCAGCTGTTGTGTTATTTTTTCTCTCACATGACCCTCAAGCTGCAAAAAAATTGTACAAAAAATAAGATAAGGAAAATGAAGAAGTATAAACAGAATTATCATGTAATGGATGGAAAATGTTTGGAATTGATTTTCCTCTTGATGTCCTAACTTTAGATCAGTTTTCTGAGATTATCCTGTCCATGACTCTGACCCCAAAGACATTAACTGTTGAAACAAAGTGTTGAGATGTTGACACTTAGCAACTCTACTTTATATGACCTGCATACAATCATGGAACTTCAGACTGTCAGTAACACGCTTAATGAGAAGTTTGTTATTCCCACCAATCAACAAGCAAGGCAGCTGACTCATGCATTTTGCTATGAAAGAGTGTAAATAGATATGTGGCACAATGGTGCATGTAATAGCCAACTTGTGTATTTGAATTTTATATATGCAAACTTCTAGAGATTTTCTGAGGACAGGGTGTGTTAGCCACAATTACCAAAAGATATAGCTTAAAGTTTCTCCTAATGTGTTTTAACACATGATGTGAGCTGCATGACTGGTGTAATATAAACAGATAAATGGAAGTTACAGTTCAGCAACTGTTATTTTCATTATGTAGGAAGAAAACTGTATTCCGCAGAATGGCGGTGAGCACACATTTGAGCAAAAGGGACCAAATCAAGAAAACAAATTTGCTGGCCATGTTATAAATAACACCCTGCATTTTTATGTATGTATCATTAATGACAAATCCCTGTTGTCAACAGTGCCATTACTGGGGAGGTAAGAATTATTTTAAAATAATCTTTAGAATTTTGATTAATCATACAAAAACTAAGTCATAGACAGTGATTGGGAAAACAGTACAAATGAAACAGGCAGAGACTTCTATGACAGAAACACTTTCATTGAAAACATATGATGTATTGTCAGTACTTACATTCAGCTGCCACTTTTCCATTCCTGAACTGAAAAGTAATGAAGCCAAAAACAAAAACCCTGTCAGGTTCGTTCACAGCAGGAATTTCATCTTACAAAAATTGGAAAATTTCAAAGGACAAGTAACACTTTTACTCAAAATACTGGTATATGATGGTCTGATGCCAGCACACTCACACAGGCACAGTATGATGGTAACAACACAGACTCTCTTTGTACATATAATCACACTTATGGTACATACTAAACTACCTTACCTGACTGAGAAATCCTGGATCTTCACACACAGTGCTATCACCTTCAATTGTTATAGCTCCATCTTGGGATATAGAGTTTGGCAGGACTGTTACTAGAATAAAACATATGGCTATAAAGTTGTTGTAATATTTCTTTAAAAATATTGAGCTTAAGTAAAGAAAATTCTTCAACATACAATACAAAAATAGGCACAAATAAAAGTCAGGGCAATAAGACTGAATCCCTACCAGCAATAGCTGTTAAATGAAAGTTGAGTTTGATTGTAATGGCACATTGTTGAACACAATCAGCATCCAAATACCATCCAGCCTTTATTACACTACAACTGTCACCATCTGACACATGTTACAGTTTCAATTTAAATCTCTTACATATTAATGATCTATATTTTTTTCCATTACAGCATGTCATTTTGCAAGTGTCCTTCTTACATGCACTGCACTACAAGCTGGAAGGTTGGGGGTTTAATTCCCAATGTTGTCAGTGGAATTATTCATTGACACAATACTTCTGGCCATACTATGTCCCTGGGGTCAACTTAGCCTCTAACAGAAATGAGTACCAGGAATATTTCCTGGGGAGTAAAGGCAGCCGGTGTGTAGGGCTGAAAACCTTAGCACCTTCATGTTCCAGCTGTCTTGAAATCTTGGAGCCTCAACCACCTGGGACCCTCAGGGCCTGTCCAGGCCTAAAAAGGGATTGCTTTACCTTTTACATTCTTACATGTTTACAATAATTCTCCACTAAATTACAAACCTAGATCTGGCACATACCTGTACAAGGTCCAGTTCTATTATGATATGAAACTAGTAACATTTACACTTCCTTAATAACATATTAGACTAAAATTCTGAAAGCATAAATGTCAGTATTTTCACATTTCAATAAATTTTTACACCGTACCCAGGTATGTAATTTTAATACAGAATTACTGTAAACACCACATAATAGAGATAATTAGAAAACTGAAAGCTGTAAAGGACTAATTTTGGAGATTAATGCATGGGACTACGCATATTCTAAATAAAAGCTGAAGAACATATGCCAGATGGTGTTGAATGCAGTGTAAGTGTAAGTGGTACTTGGATGAATAGAGATTAAAAACCTCATGGTATGAAAGGTTTTCATAATATTTTTGAACAATTAGTGATCACATAAACATGCAAAATAACAAGAACTTACAAGAACAGTCAGGGAACGGATCAATAGTGCTGTCAGGAGCCAGCATGCTCCCATCACTGTCATATGTGCAGAAGTAATCATGTGGCTGGACAGCAAATGCATATCCCTCTTCACAAGTCAAAGTACAATGCAACGAATCAACATTTGCAGTACAGTTCACATGCCCATTAATGGGGTCCAATGGTTTTTGACACACATTCTCTGTAATTCAAAATGCAATTTAGCAAAATTACAATTCTAGACTCTGTCCATATGATATTTAAAATTTAATACTAAGAGATAAACGTTCACCAAATATACTTGCAAAGGCACGTGTTGTGTGTTGTCACTTCATGATTGCCTCTGACCCACATCAGACCAGAGGGAAGCTGTTGATACTGGATAAACATGTTGTGGCAAGACAGCTACAGATATGTCAATCACTGTAACATTTATTGCTGTAGTCACTGGTCACTACTGTCAATTAACTGTGTATCAAAATGCCTTATAATTTATTCAGCACAGGCAGCATATAGAAACTGGTATTCATATGGTTGCTAGGACCATGCTAAATTCTTCACACTTAATCCATTTTATTTATCAGGTATAAGCACATTTGTTTACACACTCTAAGTAAATAGAAGTATTTGGCCTGATCACAATTTCAGCAGAAGGAAAAAAGATGTAGTCAATAAGATAAAGTCATCCCTGGGTTAAAGCAGCAGATCAAAGACATGACATAGCACTGGTAAATTTCAATATATTGTTAATCTTCGGATGAGATATCAAGAAACTTGGGAACAAAGTAAAATTCAGAATATCAGCAGCAAAGAGCAACTACATACTTATAAAAGCATTAACGACATCCTTCATATAATCTTTGTTTCTTACATATAAAGTATAAAAACAGATATGAAAGGAACATATTTTTAAGCACAAGATGAAATATTTATAGTCTGAAAAAATAAATCTCTGAATATGACCAATGATGCATGCATTTAAATCACAGCACGTATAGGCTGAATTCAAGTATGTTTCCCTGTGAGGTAAGATAACAGGTCTAACTGAATTGAATTTATATTTACATTCAGTAAACACAAAAGGTTACAAAACCACTGGATATAGAACATGTCAACAAAGCATATTCTTATAATATGCAAAAGACATACCAATAATATCAGTATAAAATATAAGTATACAGAGACAATAAAGGCTACTGGTGTAAAATACCAGTATACAAGAAACAAGAGAGATTACAGATGGACATAAATGATAAAGATAGCTACAGAGGAAGATAGATGAATATATCTAATTGTCAAATTGGCATGTCACAATAGGACCAAAATATATATGTAAAATTTACAATTTAATAATAGTTAATAGACAATAAATACACATTCAATAATACATTGAATAAATATAAACCTTGAATGAATACCAAATAAACATAATAAATAGAATAAAAAAAGGCATAGAGGTCTTAAAAAAAAAGAATTTGCAAAGCCTAGGAAAGCAAGTACCTACTTATTACTATTGTTATTATAATATTCATCTAATGAATAAAAGGAAGTCATATATAAGATTTTTCTTAGCATTTTTAAATATCTTCGGATTATCAGAAAACTTTTTGATATTAATGGGACGACTATTAAAAATCTAAATACCTGGACAATAAACTCCCTTTTGATAAATATCTAAATTTGCCAAAGGTAAGAGACGGTTAGAACTCTGTCTGGTAATTGTATTAAAAATTTCTGAATCTATCAAGAACTGATCTCAATTGTTAATTATAAATATAAGTAGGGAAAATATATATTGTGACACAAGTGGCAAGATTTTTAGTTTTATGTATAAAATTCTACAGTTGTCTCCTATCCCACAACCCATAATAATAAAATTACTCCCTTTTGCAACCAAAAAATTTGAATACTGTGACAAGAACTCCCTCAAAATATTATTCCGTAACTTGTGACAGTAGGAAAAAGGGAATGATAAATTAATAGTAATGTCTTATGTGACATAAGTGGCTTAACAGATCTAATTACATAGCAAGCAGTGCTTAATTTAGTTCATTCATTCATTCATTCATTTATTATATCCCATAAATCCATCTTTGGGTATAGACACCACTCGATGTGGAACTTGTTAGATGATCTATGTGTATTTTCCATGATAATGTACTACCAATAGTTAGCTCAAGAAATCTGGAAGATAGAGCACTGGGGATTGATTTATTATTAAATCCATTCTTCATGTCAATAGTTGGACTATTCCTAGTCTTAAAGTGAATATAATGAGTTTTTTTCAAAATTTAATGAGAGATAAATATTTTTAAACAAAGTGTTCATAGTTGCAAAAACTATAATTATTTGAATTAATTTCAGTGATGTTTGAGTGAGTAAAGATTATATTTGTATCATCAGCAAACAAAATAGTTGTGGATTTGTTATTTATAAACTGAGGTAAATCATTCATGTATAAAAGAAATAGTACGAAACCCAGGATGGAACATTGTGGGACCCCTGAGTTAAAAGGAACATGGAGGGAGTATTCATGGCTTATGTTGAGATAAACTATCGTAACTTTAGCAATGAGGAACTGAGAAAATTAATTAAAATCTACACAAATATAGCTTATCCTGTCCCAGAAGAAACTGTGTATCTCCCTGTAAATCAGAAGCGATTTTGTCTGTACATCAACAAAACAGTGTTAATCAGACACTTTGACAGCTCTAAGACTCTCTCACATTCACTAGATGTTAAATAAACTCATGCCGCTATAATGTTAAAGATGAAGCCCATTTTTAAAGATGGAGGTAGCATATGCTTCCAAAACATTTGTAAATTTGTAAAGGATTATATGATGTCGCATTCCAGAAGAGAGTAAACTTCAGAGACAAGTTATTCATTTTTTAGATCACATAAAAAACTGTTGTGGTAATTTTGAGTTACTCATTTAAAATCCCTGAATTACCATTAGAAGAAAATTCCAAGTACACAGTTTCTCATATTGTGCTAATTAGTCAAACGTACCTTCAACTGTAATATTAATGACACAAGTTGCTCTATTTCCGTAGATGTCCAGAGCAGTGTATGTGACCGCAGTTGTCCCGTATGGAAACAAGTCTGTGTCAGGAATACGGGACACCTACAGCAATGTACAAGAAACCAAAAGCTGTGTCAGTTACTTGTTTTGTCAAAATGACATACCGGTTTTACAGTAAATGAATTACATACTATGAAAATGATGGCAGCTTAACAGCAGAAGAAGAAGTGTAAATACTGACAAAAATAAATGAATAATGGCAATGAGTCTGAAGATATTATCCAAACAGTCAAGTTGAAATAAAAAAAAACTAAAAATGTCAGACAACATCTGGGTAACCCAATGACAACAGTCAGTGGAGTAGATAAGGATCTCTCAGACCCTGCAGCATGGGGGGAGGCCATGGCTTGGGGAGGGAGGAGGGGAAGACATACACAATACAAAAATTTGTTGTGGGTTCTATCAGACTGGATTCCTTTCTTCTGACAAATGGCAGTATTCTGGATTCCTATTAAAAGATCTGGGAGTAACTTCACGAATAAATGTAGAGGGGTCCCAAGTATCGAGTCACAAGGGGGTCACCAGTTTTCAAGTTGCAGGGGCCCCAAATGGATATACACTACTGGTAATGAAGGTATAGCACCACCTTGGCACTAAATGGAGGTGAGTGGTCAGCTTCATGTCCCAGCCACATAACCCTTAGGAGAAAGACCCCTTTGTCCACTGAACAGGAGGTTGGACAGACCCCACAGCTAATACAGATGTTCTGGGGAGGAGAAAAATCTCTTGTTCTTATTACACATTACATTCTGATTCTACTGACCTAAATTAACAACATGCATCCAAAGTACAGAAGTAATTTTATTAACTCTTATGGAGCTGTCTCATTAAACACCTTTCCTCACATGTTGGCTATCTGCAAACTCCTTACAAATCAGTATGTCATAATTTCAAAGTAATGTCATAATATTTTCCTTTACAGCATGACGTTTTTCACAGGTTACAGGAAAATAATTTTGTGATCAGAATTCAAACTTCCCAGTCCTCAGCGACATATTACATAATACACGCAATTAAGTAAATACATGGCACATTACCTAAAACTGCATAACAAAATTATTTACAAAACTTTACAGTTATATGCTGTAAGAGATGTGGAAAGGTAAATCTAAGCATAAGTGAGGGAAAACAAATGCTTACACTTAGAGAATTACAAGGTTGACACTTGAACTACTCGTACTTGATGTAATACTGTAGTAAAATGGCAGAAATGTCTGCAAAGTAACATCCACAACTGATGAGCTGACATAGCACAGTCATTAGAGCGACTACAGGCTATGTGCTGGACAACCAAGAAATCGTGGTTTAAATCATGGCAGAAGAGAAGAAAATTGTTTCTTCTCCAAAGCATTGTTACAGGCTCTGGGACACATGCAGCCTCTTCTCCAATGGGTGCTGGAGATAAAGCAGCCTAAGCCTGAAGCTGACCATTCACTTCCATTTAGTTCCAAGGTTAAGAATGAGTGGACCTATTCCTCCACTCCCCGTATGCTGTCATAATATGCATAGGGACAACTTTACTTTTTACTTCACCAACTCTACCCATCTCCTTCTCACTTCTAAACTTTATTGCTAGACAGGCAAAATAGGAGAAACAACAGTAATCATAATCTATGCTACACATCTTGAAAAATCACCTCCCATTGTGTATATAGATTTTACTTTGCATTCAGTTCATTTTTCAGTAATAGTTAATAAGGTTGCCACTAAGCAGAGCATAAATTAAAAGAAGCCATAAGAACTTACTGGAAAGCATTAATAAATATTTGTGAATGAATTCAAGCCCCATTCAAAATAATATTGTGAGACAACAAAACATAATTAATATCACCTTAAGAGGTTTCCCAGAATTGTCATGGAAAAGTGGAGGCTCCCAGGTGAGAGTTCCATTATCCCCCGAATCTAGAAGAAAAGTTGGTGGGGACTCACAGTGATCAATAAATGGTGATTCTCTATCTGCAGAAACAAACAAGCCAGAATGCAATTAAAAAATGTAGCAATCTGAATGAGTAAAATCAAAATCAGTCTCAATACAACTATCTTCATTAGACCAAACAGTCTATCTAATAAAGCAACATGTTTTGACCTTAAATTAGGTCATCTGCAGGCTATTAATCTTTAAAAACACACTGAGGAAGACAACATACAGTTGCATGCAAAATTGTTGCTCTTTCAAGAGTTAGTATAAAATAAAAGAATTAGAAATGAAATAATATAGACTAGGATAAAGCATGTTGGATTGGAGGTGTTAGATCAATTATTTACAAACTGTAACTTGATCTAAATTGATGTAATACCTCCAATGAACATGTTTTATCTTATTTTATATTATTTCATTTTAAATGCTTTTATTTTACTTTACTTCTTACAACAGCAATGATTTGTTATATAATTACATACTGGCTTCCCCAATGTGTTTTAAAGATTAAAAGCCTGAATATGACCTAATTTAAGGTCGAATCATGTCGCTCTATTAGGCAGATAGGCTCTTTGTCTGATAAATGAAGTTGTGTTGAGACTGATATTGATATTACTCATTCATGTCACTGACAAACAACAGGATGGCACACATAAAAATACAGAAACCCTTTGCCCTTCTCCAATGGACTGCAAACAAATCTACCATGTGTATATAACAATGACACTATCATCACTAGTTCCAAAAAACATAGTAGTATTGCTAATGTCACTAGCAATTATACTTTGGTATTGATGATAACAGTTTTAACAATGATATGGTGATGCAGCAATGGAATTGGTGCTGGTGGTGGTGATGATGATGTAAATATTCGTGTAAAAGATAAATAAAGATTTCTTACCTTCAACTGTGATGGTGAAGTTGCATTTGGTCTTATGGTGAGAGGCATCAGTGGCCACATAAGTGACAATCATTGTACCAACCTTAACTTTCAATGGCTGTCGAGTAGCAGGTCGTGTCCATACAGTGGGAGGATGGCCATCATTATCTACAGATAGGATATAATTCAACACATCCATAACATATCCATGCTCACTTATGTATCTAGAATTATTTTGTCTCAAATTATGAATGTCAGAGTGCACAGTACAGTTTCTTGTTCAGTAGTTTCAATTTAGGTACCTGTGTATGGTCCGTCAAGTATAATTTCAGTGATTCTGATAATGTTATTTTCAGTAATAAAGTGTTGATGGGTTTTGGAAAATTAACTGTTAATTTGTAGAGAGAACAAATAGGCATAGGCTTAATATGCAATACTGTGTAAGGACAACACAGCATCAATCATAGTTTTTTCCCTCAATTTCTAACTTACCAGTTGCAATTGGCACTGTCCAGTTGACAGTTGCATAATCTTCATCAGGATCTGTCCCCACTACTATATTTTCTGGACACCGAATCTTTGGTGGTGTAATATCTAAGAAAAAATATCCAACATTCATGTCACATATTTAACCCTTAGGCTACTGGATTAAATTTCACTTGCCATTTAATAATATTAAATGGCTGAGCAACTATAGTCGTCGTTGGCAGGTTAAGGGTTAAAAAAAACTTCCATCAAAGGTGGAATTCAAGCACATTGGCAATTAATGGAAATTCATTAACAAAATAATGTCACTGAAATAACTTCATTACACTCATACTGTATATGATTAAACAAATGATGGTCATATACAGTGATAACTGTCACTAATTACAAGGTTTACCAAAATATACCAATACAAGCTGGAAGGTTCAAATGCCAAATGCATAAAGACACTAGAACATAGGAAAGTGGTTCAAAAGTCATGTCAGTGGTGGAAGCACATTTATTATTTATAAATCACATAACAGTAACAAAAATTTATATTAGAGTGATAACCTCATTTAGCAATAGAAAAATGTAGTAGACTAACAGAGTGATGTTATTCATTTACTTATTTATAATTCTGCAGGAACTTGAAGCCATAAAAGTTATTCACACTGTGGTTCACCTATGATCTCCATATCACAATGCAGCAGAGAAATCCCTGATGCTTAATGAAAGCAACAATTCAGCTTACCTATACAGGTATTAACATCCCGACCTGTCCACTTTCCCACTCCCCCGCAGACCCGAGAATTTGGGCCCTTCAGCTGGAATCCTGTTGCGCAAGAAATGTTGCACCTGGTTCCGTAAACCTGTTTATTTGTTCCACATCCTATTGGTGCATACTCGCCATTAGAAACTGTGGCCAGTGGTGGACAGAACAGTGCTAACAAATCAAAATATAAATTTCATCAATCAATATACCATTGAATGACACATTACACAGAAGTGCGATGCTTCTCAATTAGAAAATGCTATTGCCCCTTTTATGGAGTCCATAGCAGGCTTTGAAATAAGACTAAAACACTATCATTACTTTGGACAATAAAAGTAATTAGTTTTAGCAGTGTTGTTTTTAATTATAACTCAAAATCTGTATCTGATTGTATTTAAAATTATGATACAAAATTATAAACTTGTGATGCTTCCTTTCTCTGAATAACAAAACACATCTTACTTCAGCATATAAATTAGCTACACAAAGACCAGCCAGAAGTTGATACTTGGTACCAGCACCATCCTATCCAAAATGGCACTGAGAGACACCCAATGTTCTACCCACTGGATAACACATGCAGTTGTCCTGAGGTTTAAGCAAATTTAATGTGGTGTTGCATCTAATGCCAAGGTTTACATCTAAACAGCATAGTGCTAGAAGAAGAGAAAACTTTATTTTCTCAAATAACATAACTTTGACATAGTGATTTACTAAACAAAAAAATGAAACAATTTTTTGTCTCTCTAGAAATCAAGTTAAGTGCTATTTTATAAACAAAGAACTACTTTCAAAGATAAATGAAGAAAAGGTTCATTCAGCTTGCGATAGACTGTACTTTTAATAAATTTTCCATTTTTGGTACTTGATAAAACATAATTTTAAATGAAAACCACAGAAAGAAAAGATTTTTCTTAGAATTCCAGAACTTTGAAGATGGGGCCAATGGGTTATCCTGCAAAGTTGGTAACCAATTGCCAAACCTAAAAAGTGAAGACCTCAGAAAGAAGTTCCTTTTGTCATAGAAGGCAGATGACTCACGTTTGCAGGTTGTATGTAGACCATCCCATCGTGCAAGGGGCAAGCAGTTGCGATGTCTGGAGCCAATGAGAGTGTAGCCAGGCGAGCAGGAAAACTCACATTCAGTGTCAATAATATAGTCATCACTGGAACACATCACAGCACCATTCTTAGGCGCCTTGGGAGCTGGACAAGCCTTCACTGTGAATCAATATTAATGTTTAATGAGACTCCTACAAATTTGTTCGTACTACCGGATACAGTAACATACTAATATTGTGTGACTACAGAAAAAGCTTTTGCTTCATCTGAAGTGCAAGGAGACATGTTAATTTACTGATTTAAAGTAAACTTATTTAATCTTTTGATAAGAATGGATGTACCAGTGAATGTATGTTAGAAATGCTGCATGGCATGTGAATACACCAGCACATTTCTCACTTTCTCTGTCCCCCAAAATATGATCATATGTCTAGGTTGGATATGCTGCATACAGAATGATATTGCCTGTTATGGTTACCCCTTTTCAAGTCCTGTGCTCTCTGAATGTGCTGTAATCTGTGATTTTGCTTAGAATCTTCTGAACAGGGTTGGCCAAGACATGTGGGTGCTCCAGACAGGCTGATAATTTGGTGCCCTTATTCTTTAGACTCTTTGGCCTAGGAAAGGGCTAGCATACACTTTTTAGGGTAGGTATCCAAATGCATATAATTTTTGGAAAAATTGTTTTGTGTATGTGGAAACCTGACTTTACTAGAACCATATTTCTGATAATTTCAGTGACGTCTTAGTGCTCCTTATAGGTTGGTGCCCCATGCAGCTGCCTGGCTAGCCACCTCTTAGTCTGGCCCTTCTTCTTAATTCTACTGTGAAAAAATCTGATTCTTCAATTCACTTTTCAAATGGTTAAAATCAGATGACTTTTTAACATGGAAGGTCAATTAATTGGAACATTTAAACTAGTGGCACAATGCAGCAAGTAAATGTATTGCATAGAGCAACACTGAATTATAGTACTACTACCATCAATTCAATTCAATTCAATTCAATTCAATTCAATTCATTTCATTTCATTTCAATTCATTCAATCCACATTGTAAATGTGTGACATTTAATTTAGTACCTAATTTAGTACAGAATGACTGCAATTGCCATTCTCACCATAACATATTTCAGTATTGTATTTCCATATTTGTTCTTCCAGGAAGCCTATGTATGTGTTTAGTATTCATATATTATGGTTATCAGGTAGGAGAAAAAGAAAAGTGCGACAGTAACTGTTCTTTATTGAGTCTTACCAACACATTTGGCCTCCTGTCCAGACCATGTCCCATCATCTTGACAAAGGCGGATGCTGGACCCAATAAGTTGATAGCCAACACGACACCTCACTCCACAAGCTGCATTCAGCACATTTCCACATGTCTTTTTCACAAAAAAGCCTTTCAGGGGAGCAGTCAGCTTTGGGCAGGTGATCACTGCATTGGAACAAGTGAATGTAAACATCAATCACCAGTAACATTTTACACTACCAGAAGTCCATCCGCCCATAATTTTTCTGGTATTTCAATGTCTATATGTTAAAAATTCTCACATAATTCTATATTGGTACTTGAAAATGCAGGTTATGCCATTACATGATGTTTATTTGTGTACTATAAAATGGAAATATTCTAATGCAGAAATTCCTGAAGTACACCATAAAATAATAAATTACTGTTAGTATTAAATGCTCAATAAAAAGTAGTTAATATTATTATTATCTTCAATTTCATTACATTCATGTACATTTTCTGAAATATATTTGTCTAAGTTCATTGAACACAGGATTCTCTGCACATTATGACAAAGTTCTTCCTAGCAATACTTAGAGCTTGCATGGTCTCTTTTACAAGGAAGGTAAATGTGACATATCCAAGATATGAAGTTGATTTAGGAAGCTCGTATTAATAAAAACTACAAGAGATTATGCAAACTTTTCTAATTCCCAGAAACATAAGTGTATCTGAACAAGACAAACCTACTACAGTAAAATCATTATTAAGATTTCTTTTGGGAACACTGGAAATCTGGGATAATTTACTGTGGATGACTGAAACTGAAGGTTATATAATGGACGATCTTAAAATGAGAAACATTAAGTGGAGATTCTACTATACC
>Ga0209628_10001225_pt1 | contig 16334 bp, 9 predicted proteins | sample TergutCu122P4_FD_187285 | JGI IMG/M metagenome (GOLD analysis project Ga0209628, IMG submission 187285) | Cubitermes ugandensis P4 segment gut microbial communities from Kakamega Forest, Kenya - Cu122 P4 (SPAdes) (version 2) | ecosystem: Host-associated > Arthropoda: Insects > Digestive system >...
TATTGGTCCACCAGCTCGAGTGAAAACCCCGGCACGGGTATAAATACCATGCGTCCTCTCACTATCCACACTTCATACTCCACATCCAGCCTTTGAAGAAGGAACTGACAGAGGGTTCCGAAACGTCGGCAAACCACAATCTGATGCCGGGGAGATACCCAAAAGAACATATGCAACATTCAAGACATGGCGAAAGTTTGAAATCAAGAATTAATTATGTTAATTTACTACTTCTGTAATACAAGATGACATACGCTTACACTAAGGTGATACATAACAATATAAATATAACAATATAAAAGATTTAGCTAATAAGACAAAATTGTTTCAGAATGCTTTAAAGAGGTTTTTGCTTTCAAACTCTTGTTATAATAGTGAAGAATATTTTAAATATCAGAGATAATCTGGTGAAAACTGGTAGAAAACTGAAAGCATATTACTTTGACTAGAGATCTGTATGTTATAGGTGTTAGATGTTTTATAAATTGTATTTTATTATTTAAAGCTAAGATTCTCCTAACACCGTGTATATTGTGTTAGATAGTATGTATGAGACTATGTCCATATCCACAGGATTGTATCCTAATCTGGATTTATGGAATGCAAATAAATTACTTTACATTACTATATGTAATGACAGATTCCACATCCAATTGGTCTTTAAATTTTGTATTCTTATTTATTGTATTATATTGGGTGGATGTCCATATATTATAAGTTGTGTTTTGTAATATATAAATTGTAAACTGTAATTGATGTGTCCAGTGTTACATGTGTGACTAAGTGGATGATAAACTTAAACTGAAACAAAATGTTTCAAAGCATTCAACAGCTGGTAAATTTCTGCCAAATTATATGTCATCACATTCAAGGTGGCAGTATTCCTCAAAATAACCTTCTCTGACTGTGTATCATATAACTCTCTGGATGGGTAGCATGATTTCCTTTTTCAGGTCCTGTTATCTGACAACACAGGTAAGTACAAAACTACATACCACAAAAGTACAAAGGTACAAACAACCTGATATGAAAATGTGAAAGCCATGGGATCAGGTGATATAACACTGTATGGTTATGTATTTAGCAAGATCACGTGTACTTTAAAATATGTAAGTTTCGTTCCTCCAGTTCTTCTCCTCATAGATTAAAGATCAATAAATGTTGTTTCAACCCCACCCTGTTAGTCTTAAGGTGATCAGTAACATTTTAAATTGAAACTTTTATGTTTTTGTAATAATGACTATACCTCTGGTTTACTTCCTTAGTTCTGCTCCACCATACAAAATATAGTAAGCTGGGTGACCTGGCACCTGGGATTTCTGCACCACTGCTGTAATCCATTTAATAAAGGTCATCATATCTGCTGAAACATTTATGATTTTGACCCAGAAAAGTGTCCAAGTCTGAAAGTAAATGTGATGTTACAAGACAGCTGTCATAAAGATATAACATTTATGTTCTGCAGGCACTGGTATAACTGAGACTGAGTCATCCTGAATAAATGAGAGGGTAATCCAGATAATTTTGTGCCCAAAATACTGCATTGAGACTGGGGAAGTCATTCACTCAATTTATCAAAATGTGTAACTGATATTCGCAGACTCTAAGTGAGTAAGAAATATCATTCTGACATTCATTTTCCTTTTTAGAATCAGTGTTCAACTATAATGATTTGCAATCCTCAACAGTGAAGTTGTGTTGTTAACGAGCATAGAGAATGACTTGGGTCATCTAATCAATGAACATTTTAAGACTGAAGAGAACTGTACTGAAAAACTGGCTTTCAAACAGTGGGTATCCAAAGGCTAGTCTATTGTAGAAAATACGTAAGAAACAACTGAACATTTTGTGATTGACACTGTGACTGAACAGTTGAATGTTTTAATCAATGCTCATTCACTGAAACTCACCTGAGTTTTTGAATGAGCTGATAAATAATACACAGAGTGCATAAATGATTGTATTAAGTGATTCTGCAGGAAATTATAATTTTTTGTATGATGATGCTCAGCTGTTTGCCAGAACAATATACTCTGCAATTACTGTCAGCTACAAACTCTTAAATTTTAAATATTTGTTATATGAAACTGGTGAAGCAAGGGGTTAAGGTCAAGAAAAACCTCTTCTGGGTACATGAATATGAAGACAAGAATTTTCACTAATGAAGCTTTTAAAGTGTTTTCATAATATATTGAAAGCCAAGCCTTAATTTTCACTGCTGGTGTAGGGAGACAAATTTACATCCAGTGATCTCATGGCAATATTGTTTAGTTTATTAATGATGCTATCAGTTGCTAAGAGTATATATCAATGAATTTGGAAACCTGGTGTGATATTAGTGACTGGAGACATTCAAAATACTCAGGGAAAAATGTCCCAGTGGCACTTTTCCACTACAAATCACACATAGAGTGGCACAGGACTGAACCCAGTCCTCTGCAGTGAGAAACCACTACCTCAGCCAAAGCAAGGCTCCTCATTGCAGTATGCACTTGAAATCAGGTTATAAATTATAGCATAATTGTGTACAAAGAATATGCATGTTTACATGCATGTGTGCATCAATTTTAAAAAGGTGATCAACATTTTCTTTTTCTTGGTCACCATTCTTTATCCAACCAATCCCTTCTCTACCAGTGCATTATATATTCCGATTAATAAAAACTGCACAGATTTTAATGTCTGGTTAATGGGGTGGTCAGACCTGGTCACAATGATTGTGTTCTGCAAACTGTGAGCCATCATTCTGTACCAAGTGTTTCATGCAACAAGTCAAAAATATTAGCTGTATGTGGTCTGCATTCACCTTGCAAAAGCTATAGGTTACTGACAGACTCCTATTGCAGTTAATTTCTACTTTGTGTGGCAGGAGGTTGTAGATATAACATTCCATGTTCTCCTCAGGATATTTCAATTGACTTAAATAACCGACGCTATGGGCTTAACGAACCAGCTTATGAAAGGAAACATGACATAACGTACTAAATATTTTTCCGCCATTAACATTCAAACTTAATATAGATTTCATGGCTACGCCCTACGTTAACTACAAGAACACCATCTGATAGGCACCATAAAAAATGCACTGCGACATGTACAGCAATGACACAGAACACTTATGTACCTAAAATACTTAGTCGCCCATACTCTTTTCCAAAAACATGAGACTTTACCTACGATTCGAAAGATAAGGATGAGGAAAACAAATTACAGCTACATTATTTCCACCCAACACGCTTTTCAGCCGTTTTTACCATGCAACCAGTAACAAAGAACTACTAACACGGTCCGTTGGATCCATCGTCCACGAATTGGGGCTAAGAATACTAGAGTTAGGAAAAGTCGAGGCGGTAAAGTATTATCCGGTAACTCGAGAATTAAGGAGTTACAAAACATGATTGTAAGAGAGCTGTAGTGTGTTAAATCCGGTCCACCATCATAGGCTCCCCATTTTATTCCATGTTATTTTCCCAGCATTTTACGGGAACGCGAGGGGTTGGCATGTCCGGCTTCAAAGGTGCTACCTTCGAATCTCCAAGAAACAGCCATTCCTTGACCTCGTTGACGCTTTTATTCTAGGTACTACTTAGAAATTTCGCTGTTATCTTTACGAGAAACAATCCATTTGCGTTTCAAAGACTAACCAGGTAATGCTATTTAGAGAGAAACTTGCTCCAAGAAATTAAACGTTTACGAAACTCGTACGTACATTTCGCCGAAAACTGACATTACAGGTCGTACATATTACAAACGTGTGCTTTGTAGGGCTAAGTCTTGTCATTACAGTACTGTTGAAGATTGGCCAAAAGAATATGAAGACACCTAGCCAAGGGAATGCGACTAAGCATCACGGATACAAATCGCCATTTTTCGTGTGGCACGACGCTGTGTTCCGTATGTAGATAAGTATCCTGCAGTACGGTAGGCCTACTTTTTTATTCGGATGTTGGAAACGAAATAAAATGTTGTGGCGTTAATACGATTGGTTTTGTGTAATCATATTGTTTGAAAAGAAATATTTAACCCAAATTTTGGAACTAAGGTGTACTAACATTGACATCGTTACGTGCCGTCGCAGTAGCCTTCAATATTACCGTCTGTAGGATCGGTTGTTACTCGAAGTCACCATTGCACCACTGGAGTATCTGAATAGATTTCCATGTCTAATTTCAGTGTCACAAGAAATTTGCATATTCAGTGAACTTTATACTCTTCTTAAGTTTTCTTCGGCGGCAGACTGCTTTGGCCTTTAAAACGTGATGTTCAACTCACATCGGTAAGTTTCAATAAAAATGTAGGGTTTAACATAATGTTCCATTACATGTGTTATCAAGTCATTGTGTTTCGGACATTTGACACATTGAACATTAGAGGACCGCTAATGACATTTCGTTACAACGAAATTATAGGTTATAGATTTTCGAGTTTCAGGTTAGACTTTCAGTTTAAATTCAAGAATGACGTTGAACGCTGCCTTTTAAAACGAAAACTGAAATAACAAATATAAGTGTGCCATTCTGCAGTAGCCTAGAGGAGTATATGAGTGATGATTTTATACATTGCAGTGTGCGAAGCCATTTGATGTGTAATGACTGGATATGGTTCACCCATACAGAATTTCTGTTCATTGAATTGTGTTTCTTTTTGTATGTGTGCTACAGGTTGTATTACTGTTAGTCTGGTATGTGTGTCTTATACAAGGACCATAATGCAACTAGTTATGTAACTTTTTTCTTATGTTACCCCTTCATTTTTCAACATTAAGGTCATCATCAGAGGTTGTTCATAACAAAGTCTGCTATTAAAGGTTTATGTATCCATATATCCATGGCCCTAGATTACCCTTTGATGTATTAATAGGTTGATCAAATATAGGAGGGTGAGAAGGGTGGGGCATGTGCAGTATGTGGGAAAGAAGAGAGATGAATATGGGGTTTTGTTGCGATTCATTTGGCTCAGAATAAGGCAAGAGGTGGGCTGTTTTGAGCACAGTAATTATGCTTTGAATTTGATAAAATTTAGAGAATTTCTTGGCAGGCTGAAGACCTATTAGCTTGTGGCATATGAGGTTCTTTGAGTAGACTTGCAGAAGATTCAAGTGTTCTGGCATGTGACATTGTGTTGCTGGGTTAATCATTTACGGTGGTTTGAAGAAATGTAGTACCTCAACCTTCCATCTTCCAAATGACTGACTCTTGGAAGGTGGAGGCAGTGCATTCCCTCAGAAGATTGGGAACCATTCGCTTGGCAACTCTGTCACAATGCAGAAGATGTGAATCCTCAACCATTGCTTCCCAAGGATTTTGCTCCGTAAATAAAGTAATTTTAAGGAATCAGTGTTTATGGTTTAATATAAGTATCTCATTAGAAAACACATTGAACTCATGTTACTAACTGGTCAGTCATTAATATTTTTTATCCATGTAATGATGTCCCTTTTATTGTATCCCTGAGCATGGCACCTTATCAGATAGAAAGCTTGCATCCACCAGGATAACTCATGGCAACTGCCACACTCAGAATAAAAGGGACAATCTTTATTCATTTGTTTATGTACTGCATTTGACCACAATCACATTTCCAAGGCAAAATTTATGTTTTATGAAATTTTTATGAGCTTACTTGGAGTATTCTGTGACATTTATAATAATATAATAATAATAATAATAATACCTCGTTGTTAGTATTACTAGGATTCTGGACCTGTCCATTGCCCCACAATCATGTTTTTTTTTAACCTTATCCAACCAGGTTGGTATTAGAAGTTTAGTGGATGGTTTATGAAAAAAAGGGTATTATTTGAACAAAAAATTATAAATTTATGAAATAAACAGCATTTTGTGGAAAATAAAACAGAGATTAGGCATCTAGTCTTAAAAAGGCAGGAAATTTCCCTGTTGCCTAAGTATATAACATTATTTTTAGGGGTTTTTTATGTGAATGCAGGTGGTGTAAAGGGTGATACAAAATGATGGGCAAAGTTCAGAAACCTAATAATTCTTACCATAATACATTGTTTTGAGAATGCTTCAGAATTGATTTCTTGGGATGTTGTGGTTAGGCATTTGTATGTCAGCACTATAGACTCTCTTCATTCATATGTGCACACATTATGGTTTCATGCATTTGTGGAAGAATTATTGTGGCATCTCTTGTGCATCATAGAGTAAGTCCCTCACTCACAATCATACTGTCATAGGCACATGGAGTGATAAACAAGAGACTGCATCTGCCTGTCCTTCTCGCTCTAGTTGCTACCTAGATCGTGTGCAATACGCAGTGTACTTTCACTGTACATTTCACAATTTCTAGAGCTGTGATCTTCAAACAGCAGAAGATGGTGATGCCCTCACCACGTAATGATGTTAATGCAGGTGGCTAAATTGCATTGACCCTTTGACTGTGAACAAAAACATGGCCACACTTACAAATTATTCCTGCAGCACTCATTTTCTTGGAAATGTTGTACAGAAAAAAAAAACATGCCCAGGAAAACACGAAAATTGCAGTACCAAGGGAAGGAAGACAGACTGTAGGAAATGACCTGTAGGATTCCATAATTGGAGAGTTCTCAAAGTACAGCATCATCACATGCTAGCATATCCTTTCTCCAGGTCCAAGACAGTGCCCAGGTGTTGGTGTAACATACAAGAATTCTGGAGATGGTGTCCCATATTTATCAGTCAGCAGTGGGTCTATAGGAAGCAAGTGCCCAGCTGGTGGTGGGAAACTTTTATGTTGTCTAGGATGAGGATGAGTTGACAGTTTGTGATGTCCTCTGTTACTTTACGCCCGAAACTAGGAAGTGTGGTTGGTCTACAGGTAGTTGGAGCAAACTGATCTGTACTGGCATCGCAGTGTGATCTGTATTGGGTTCTGAGATTGGGATAACCAGTGCTCCTGTCACTAACAGTAGAAACTCCTTTCCTGTAGATGAAAGGTGAATCAGCAATTGGTTATGGATCCTATCAGAAGATGGGGATGTGTTACATTAAACACCCCACAAGTGTGGCTGTATTAAATGGAAATGTGGAAAGGGCGAGGACTCTTGTGAAGACAGGCTGTCCTGTAGGCATCAGAATAATAGCAGAGGGGTTGAATATGGTCAAAAAAATGTTGGGACATTTTAATAACAGAGTCAAGCATGAAAAAAGTGTGTGCAGAAATTGTCCCAGAGAGTCTGAGTGAAGACCAGAAGCTGGGAAGAAAGTAAGTTTGTTTTGAAAGTTTGGAGGAAATTAAAGACAATGCATATATTTGGAACACTGTACACCTGTGATGAAACTTTTCTTTTTTGGAGTGATTGAGACACCATTGTTCAGTGCAATGGAGACCTTCTGTATCTCTGATACCACAGAAGGTTCCAATATATAAGTAAACAATTATTAAGACCATCATGTTGGTTTTCTTTTTCACATGAATAGTCATTTATCACCAAATAGATAGTGAACAACTAATTCTTTATTCCATTTTAAACAAAATTACAATAAGTTGTTCAAAAAGTAGACCAGACTAAAATGGAACTGTACTTGGCTTTTGCTTGGTAACTATGCATTGGTGTGCAAGACATTGTAGTCTGTTAATCTTTAGCTGAAAACAAATCGGCACTTAAATGTGCTATGTACTCACCAGATCTTGCTACATGAGACTTCATCTTTTCCCAAATTTGATAAGTTTGCTCAAAGCAATGCATTTTCTGTCAGTTAAGGACTTCCATAAGACAAGGAAGGCAATGTATGTTTAAACATAACTTTGAGGCCCATTCATGTAACCATTGTTGGCATGGAAAAGCAATTAGTATTACATATTCTGAGTGTGGGTCTGTAGTCTGAGTTATCGAGCATGCAGTGTGCATGCATTGTATTATATTGTCATCTGTGATGTGTCTGGCTGTACCATATTTTTCCACATTGTCTCATAAATGGCACGATTTCCAGAAAAAAGTCATTTAACATAAAATGTGTGTTTTGTTTTCGTCTGCAACTTTTGTGTGAAATGTTTCTCATTCTGAGAAGAATTGAGTGAAATATTGTCATGAACGTATGGCACATACATCTTCATATGAAGTACCCATTATTCTCTCGGATTTTAATGAAATTTGAATTTTCTTGGCAGATTTTAAAAAAATACACGAATGTCAGATTTCATAAAAATCCGTCCAGTTGGAGCCGAGTTCCATGTGGACATATGGACAGACAGACATGATGAAGCCATTACTTACGTTTTGCAATTCTGTGAACACGCCTAAAACAGCAGAGTTACTTGAAGCATTCTCAGAAAATGACTTTTGGGTATCCGTTGTGTCTTGAAGGCTTGTATGAAGTGGTGTGTGGCCTTCAGTGAAAATTGCTTTGTAGAGGATAGTATTTAGATGCAATAATTTAGTGAATAAAGTATGTTGTTGTTAGCTAGCCTCATTATTTAATAGCCACACCTCGTATTACTCAACTGTGTTTGAGAAGTTATTTATGGTGCATTGGCAAGGCTAGAAATGCCAATGAAGCAAGTATTTCTGTTATGTTTGTGTGATTTGTTGTTCATTAGAATTCTGGTTTAAAGGTTCCATGTTCAAATGTGACTAGACAAAGACGGTGGCACATTCACTGAAGAGACTTGTTTTAAGCAACATGTGCAGCTAGTTTGATGAAACCGGTTTCACACTTTGCCGCACACCAACCGAACTATTATTTGATTAGTTGCAGTTGAGATGTCAGATGATGAGGACGTGTTGGTTCTGTGGTGGTGGCTGCAAAATAAAAAAAAGAATCAAAGGTACTTGATTCATCTTCTTATATCCGATAGACACATAATAGTTACGTAGTGTTGTTAAAGGCAGGAGAACAATTGAAAGGATTTTATACAGTGAATAAATCGTATTTTGACCATTTGTTACCTGTAGTTGGTCTGCAAATAACCAAGAATGGCATCAGCTCTAGAAGGGCAGTAGGAGCAGAAGAAAGGCTTAGAATTATGCTGAGGTAAGTCATTTCTTTTATTTTCTTTTCTGTAAATACATATTATGGTCAACATTAAGCTTGTCACATTTTTTCTTTTTTTCTTCTCTCAAACCTTCTGTAGAATGTCATCTGGACTGTCTGTAATTTGTTGTATGCTTATATTTACCACTCCCTACAGAATGGCCGGCTTTGTAAGCTAGTCTGTTGACAAGATTTGTTGTAATAAGTGTTTTGGCCAAAAATTTCATCACAACTTTCGTCTGAGCAAGCAGAAGTTTGTGACTCATTCAATTTGTTACCATATTTGGTATTGGCAGGTGATTGGGAGACTCCCCAATAATGACTTTTCCATTTGAATATTTAAATATGGCTTCATGAACTCCATACTCAATAGATCATACTTCTTCTGTCTTGTGGTGGATCCTCTGGGTGACTTTTCTAAGTGTGCAAATCAATTTGCAAGTTTCTTTACAGTTTTTTGTGAAATATACAAAAAATGCTTTGGACTGTATGTCAATTTCCATCGCTTATAATGCCTAATACTATAATATATTATGTAAATAATATTGTAAATTAAATACATCTTTTGTTTCAGATTTTGGCCGTGGGTTGCAGTTTTCAGCAGCTTAGGACAGCATTTTGTGAAAAGAGATACAATAGCTGGTGCGATAAGTGCCAATAAACAGAAGCTATGTTGAACAGTAAATCACTGAATGCACTTTGGTTGGCTATATAATATAATTTCATGCGTGGGTGTGGAACATATTAAATCTAACTGGAACTGTCTGCAGCCAGAATATTTATCAGTGCCTGACACATATGTGGAGAAATATTATGACCAGTTACAAACACCTTTGGAGTGTACCACATTGTGTGGGGTCCACAGACAGAAAGGATGTCAGAGTTAAAAAAAATAAGGGAACCACATCCAGAAATTCTGACTACAGGTGTTATTACTGGGTCTAACATTTGACATGTGTAGATGCAGTTTGTTGTTTGCTTCATTACTGTGTTTGTTGGAGATGTGGAAAGAAGCAGTGATGGAGGAGTATTTCGTTTCCCTCATCTACGTTGATACTTACAAACAAGGGGTCTGAATTTACCATGACCACAGTCACTGCCATATGACAGAATGATTTTCCATATTTCTTCTGTGCAGATGAGGTGTTCCCTCTTAAAACTTAGCTTAAGCGACCATATCCTAGGTGTATTCTGACAAGTTGTAGAAACATTTTTAATGAGAGTTATTTTAGAATGCTGACATCTAATTTTATGTATTCGAAATGCCATAACCTGTGAGAAGACAATGATATCGATCATTAAATGTGTGTATGTATTGCATAATTATGTATGCAAGTCCACTGAGAAATTGTTTGAACTTAAAAAGTACAAAAGCTGTGGTGCAGCTGATTCCTAATTGAAATTTGGAATTGTAAATCAGAATTGGGTAACTTCAGTGACTATAAGATTGGACCTTTATGATATTTCTTAAAGCATGTGGCACTACAGTGGCGTTGCAGCAGTTGTATGCATTTGCCAAATATTGATAGAATTAATCACTTTTATTATCCGACTAATGCACTCAATTATATAAAACTTAGAGATTAAAATCTACATTGTGTTTAGTTCCCAGCCCGTTGTACCATGCACTCATACCGCAGATTCAAAATTACGCTGCCAAACACCGACCAAGCACATGAAAAATATCTGTGAACCACTAAGAGTAATTTCAGTCAAGCACAGCTCAGTACTCCCTGATGATGGATCGCACATGATCCGAAACATATTGGAGTGATTTTTAATTTTTTGTCTTTTAAAACTTACACAATGTAGATTTTAATCTCTACGTTTTATATAATTGAGTGCATTAGTCGGATAATAAAAGTGATTGTAAGAATGCATGGTGAAAACCTGAAATTGACAGAATTATGAAAGGATGTATGAATTAATATTTAAAAATATGTTTAAATACTATCTTGAACAAGTATGTTAAAGTGCAATAACACAGAATAAAATAAAGTTTCTAAAAGTAAGAATTATTTACCTGTATCTTACACCCCTTCAGCCATATGTTGCCAGGTGGCATTGACAATATACCTGTCACACCTGTTGCTCTGTTCTGTCCGATTATTATCACACAGAGATCCTTCACTTCCGCTTCCACTATCTTTGTAATATAAACAGTTTTTTTAGGCACTTTGATGCTCAATTTTAAAAGCCGAAACAATAACACCACACTCACAGAAAACTGAAGTTATTTGAACCATTCTGAGAAGTTGTGTGAAACCATGGTTGCACAGTCTTATGAAATTGTAGGATGAAACCCAGTTTATACATTATGTATTTTTCATATTGGGCATCACAACATTAGTGTCATAATGTATGAAAATAATTGCTTGAAACCAGTTTATTTGGTGTGTGCACTGCCAGTCAGACAGTTTGTTCACACAAGGTACACACTTTATAAGCACTTATGTTTATTGTGGTAAGCAATAGAAAGAGACTGATGCTGATACATTGTTGCCATTGCCACTGCAGTATATTTGCAAACTGCATATGCAGGTAAGGTTAGTAAGCAGTTTATACTGGCTGAAGAAATGCAGCAGATGTGGCAGTTGACAAAAATCCATGCGCCTTGACTTTCGGCATAGTGGCTGAAAGTTGTATTACTGAACTAGAGATACTTGTCACCATAATTACATTAATTAGTATATGAATACATGCTACATAGCAAGATGTTTTATGTATGCCTTGTAATGACTGCATGTTGTTATGTTTCTACTACTACCATAACCACCACCACCATCATCCCCATGTTCTGTGTAGAAAACGACACTGTCGATCATACACGCCATAATTTTGAACTTACAGCCATATTATTCAGTTTATTTGTTGCAACAAAACCCAGAACCAGTCAGTATGTGTTTATTCTCCAGGTTTTGAATACACTTTGCATTGTAGTCATGACATATTTTAATAAACATGGACTTATTTACTTTGCAGAAGACGTGTGATGTCATACGAAGAAGAAATTCTTAAGGGAGATGAATTGAGCAAGGAAGACTGTATATTGGAACCAGAAGTTATTGTAACAGTAAAAGAAGAGGTTAAGGTGAGTGCTGAAGGCCCTGAATTTATCTCACCTATTATATGTATGTAGATACCTGAGATGATTGACCCTTGCAAGAAATAAAATTGTGTAACCCCCCCCCAGCCCCACCCAAATGCAAGCTAGAGTTAACACGGTCAGTAATGTCATAATTATGCAAGTGGTTTCAGGTAAATAATGTCAGTCATGTTCCATCATCAGTACTTAGTTACTGAGATATTAGAAATTCTTCAAATTTGAAATAGGTACCACACAATACAGCTGAGTGTGTGACTCTTTGGAGGTATGTTTTTGTGTTATATTGGTTGTGCAAGACACAAGATATCCTGACTGATGTTGGAATTATATTTTTACAGTGCTGCCATATAATCCCTGAATAATGACATAGATTGTTCATTATTTGATTGATTCAGGGCGTGGGTGAAATCCAGTCCTAGGCAGTGAAATTTGTTGAAGGCTAAATCTCACAGTCACATGGGACATTGAGGCTGTTTCATTCTGGTTATGGCATCTTGTGCAGGTGGGACTGATTACTAGTCCCATTTCAATAGGCATTGGTGCCCCTAAGCAGTCCCATCACTTGCCTCAATTCATCCCCATTTAGCACTCATAGTTCTCTGATTTTTAGGCTGGAAGATCTCCAAGGAAAGCTTTTGCGTGTTTTTATACATGTATGGACTTCCAGTATTCCCAGTGGTCCCTGTTGGCCTGGTCCCTGTAGAGCTTTTTGCAACCCCTTCAAAGATGTAACAGGTTGGTTCAGGATCTATCAAATGGTTGTTACTATCAGGTTCTTGACAACTGTTCAGCAACTTTAATGCATGCAGTTCCCATGTTTCCTGTTGTGTATATAATTTGTTATATTCAACCAGTTTACTTAGCAACTGAAAGTAATACCAGACCAGTTTAAAGTTGATCTGATAGTAATCAAGTAGTTTGAACACAGTTTCTCTGCCTGATTGGTAGGTGATATTTGTGTCTCTGTTGTCTGCAGGACATATCTTATGGCATATATGTCTGCCTGGAATACTGAGGTTATGCTAAGAGAAAGGCTAAGCTTCTGTTTTCTGCCATATCCACATCCTCTAGCATCTGTGTCTTCACTGTCATGGACCTGTCTGTATGCCACACCCACGTCACCCCATCCCTGTCTTTCCACTCCATACCCGTCAGATTAAGGACTGCTTTTCATTCACTTCTGTTATGATATTTGACCATGAGTGGTTTATTTATTTTATACACACATGGCTAATGCAACATTTACTGTGATTGTTCAGTGTTCTGTTAACACAAATTGTTTATTACTTTGGAAAAATGCAGTCAGAGATTTCATCATTACTGTTAACACTGTTTACTATTACTTGTAATGAAGACTGTATCATTGTGGTATTTTAAAGTTAATTTAAATTTCTGATGTTTTAACTTTGTGCTGAAATCTTGGTAGAAGTTTAGATTTGTATATGTGGTATACATAGTTTATTTTGTACTAGCATAGCAACATGAAACTCCAACAAAGAGTTCTTCTGGAAGTTGAAAAATTAGAGACACAGATGTAAAACTTTCATTCCATATAACAGGCTGTCTCAAAATTATTAATAACATTTAAATCATTAACATTTTAACTTGCATTTTGCCTCATCCTACATCTGTTATTGGGAGCAGACACAATTACATGTGACTTGTTGAAGGCTGAGTGACTACTGTTGCTTTTGTTGCACGTAGCTCGGTGAACAGTTGAGATTCTTACAGTAAGCTTTTGCATATAATTTAATGTAAAATACCTCTTACAGAATTGCAAGGAAACTAGATGAAGTTTTAAGGTTTTATATTGTGCAGAGAAACTTTATTTGACACCTTGTTAGTTGCTGGATGTAATTGTAGGATGGAGAAGATGGTGGTAATTCTGTTATTGGAACCCCACGTGATAATGCCTCATCTTCTGATGAAAACTTCGAGTTTGTGGTGGTGAAGAATGAACCAGAGGATAGTGTTTCTGGTGGGGAGGAGGACGGTGTGAGTGTCGAAATAACAGAAAGGTCAGCTACAGTTTTCTTTCTGCTTTACATGTATGTAAGAGTGCTAGAAGAACATTTACCTTGTATATGGTAACAAGAAACATCAGGTGACAACTTTCATTTTCACATTTCATCTTATTTTGTATGAAGTTTCAGAAACTAGAGAATGCAGGAAGTACCACACTTCAAAAGTGTCAGTGTCACTTGGTTGGCTGATGCGTTAGTCCATCATGGATTTATAGATAGAAAACTTACTGAAGAGAAAGGATACAGTGGGTTTTTTATGCGTAATTATAGAACTGTCTCAGTATTGATTTAAAGCTCAGAACACAGAAGTGTGACGTCAGCACTTTGAACCACTGTGTCCTAATACTGAGTCTTGTTTGTGTCCAAAGTGACAGACCAAATATTTACCCCTATGACTTTCATACAACTTTCACTTGGCCTTTTACAGTAGTCTGAACCCATTGGTCACTTAACCTTCATTATGTGGATTTTGATATGACTGAAGTGGAAATGGCAGTTGAATTTATGTGTGTCACTGATAACCACTGTCCTTTAGCCTGCTTCCTTTGATCTAATAAACATAAACATTCTTCATCAAACCATGGTTTATGTTGCTTCAATTCATACAGACCTAGACTCTAGCTGAGATTTTGATATTGTCTTTAACGTTCTCCCAAGCCCTGTTTATGTCCTTGCTGTCACTTAAGTTCACCAAAGCTGCAATCCTTTTTGAGATGTTAATCTGATACTGTTTCCAAACCTCCAGCTCACTTAGCTTCCAGAGATTAAATCTTTCCACATCAAATTTCCTTGCTGCTTGTTTACTTACTGCCAGTCTTTCCCTAACTTTTGCAACCACCGCATAGTGATAGTTTACAGTCAGCTCCCCTGAAAGATCGTACATGGAGTATACTCGAATGCCATCTCCCCTCTATCAATATATGATCAATCTGGTTGAGTCTTCCCATCAGGAGAGGTCCAGGTGTACTTATGAATATTTTGGTGTGGGAACATCTTGCTCTCAACAACCAGATTTTTTGATGTTGCAAAGTTTATAATTCTAGCACCATTATCATTACTATCCTGATGTAGACTGTCATTCCCAGTTGCCAGTTTGAAAATATTCTCTGTCCCCACTTTTGCATTAAAATCGCCTGGCAAAATTTTTATGTGGTTCTTAGGAAAATGTTCGAAAACGTAGTCAAATTCCTCATAAAATATGTCTTTGAATCATCACTTTTCTCCTCAGAGCAGAATATACTGCCAACAACAATCAGAAAAAGTTTCATAGGAATCAGTTGTATCAGGTTTTCATGCCATTTAGTATTACTTGTGACTGCTTGTCATATTAAGATACAGGAAGCACTGGGGTATGATGCTTTGTAGATGAGAACTGAGCTCTTCTCGGTTATTATGCAGCAAGTGGTGGCAATTCTTTGTGACATTTCAGGACAACCTATCTATCCCATCTTCAAGGGTTAAGAACCCAAGAAGAAAATTATGCAGTTTAAATTGGTAAATAGTTACTGAAACTTTGGTGCGGTTTGCTCTGGAGCCCAAGTCTGCATTAATATTCTGTTATTATTGCAGGAATGCCTTTGATGATTCAGCACAAGGATTGATATTTCAAAGAGAGAGGTCAAAGCATAAGGTAAGTTAGAGATAATGGGGAAGGTTTTTATATTATATGTGTGTACTGTTTTTTTATATCCCCAAAGGAAGTAAATGTTCATCTCTTCCAATTTAAGATTACTTTAATCCAGAATGCCAGTTGTATTGGTCCTTGCAAATAAGATACTGATTTTGTGTTCACATTTGTATCATTAAAATCTGCATATTGCACGGTTTCTTACTGATCATGTTTGAAAATAGTATTTAGATGCTACTGTACTTATTTATAACAGTGCCAGTAGGAGTGCATTAGTGGTGTGGTGATGAGAGCAGTTTGTTTTGATGCAGTGTCATCACCGCATCATTAGAGTTCTTTCGATGTAGTAAATTCTTGTATGTGCCATAATAATTACATACATATTTTATTGTTTCACCATGCATTTTAATTCATTGAATGTTACACACCAACTAATGCACTCTCAATACAATAATATATTAGTCTAAAATGTTAACTTTAGAACACTTAAGAACGCTCCGACATGTTTCGATCTTAATAGATCATCATCAGGGAGTTCGTCGGTGCCTCGTTAAAGTCACTGAATTTTAAAAAATCACCGAGTTTAAAATTCTTAAAAG